>Ga0187827_10000032_pt1 | contig 202180 bp, 181 predicted proteins | sample ETNtaG_39_FD_167969 | JGI IMG/M metagenome (GOLD analysis project Ga0187827, IMG submission 167969) | Marine microbial and viral communities from oxygen minimum zone, Eastern Pacific Ocean - ETNP2014_SV_150_PacBio MetaG (Illumina Assembly) | ecosystem: Environmental > Aquatic > Marine >...
AGGAGCAGCTGCAGCGGGAGGAGGAGCAGCTGCAGCGGGAGGAGGAGCAGCTGCAGCGGGAGGAGGAGGAGCAGCTGCAGCGGGAGGAGGAGGAGGAGGTGCAGCCATCGGAGGAGGAGGAGGAGGGTCCTGAGCGTTCGCGGGCGCGGCGAACAGAACTGATGACACCATCGCGAGCGTTGCTCCGAGGGTTGCTACCCGCCACCGGAACGTACGGCTACTCAACGCCATGCCCAAATCCCCTTCAATTGTCATCCACTGGTCACTTCTCCGCGACCATACGTCTAGTAACAATCAACCATATGTGATAGTCGCGGCAGTTGTCCAAACCCACCGGAAGGGCCTGAACGCCCGTCCCACCCGCCACCCGCCTACCCTGTCGCCCGGCACCACCGAACGCAAGTGAACAGCCCAATAGCCATGAACACCCACACCCCCCACACCCCAGCCGACAAGGACCTCTTCCCCGTGGGCAGGTCCCTGCCCCTGGGTGAATACCTCCGCCAGGTCTGGCGACGCCGCGACTACCTGCTCCAGGTGCCGCTCAACGACCTGCGCAGCCAGAACGCCCACACCCTCCTGGGCAGCCTGTGGCTGGTGCTCAACCCGCTGCTCCAGGTAGGCGTCTACTTCCTGGTGTTCGGCGTGATCATGCCCATCGACCGCGGCGTCGACAGCTACTTGGTGTTCCTCACCATCGGCGTGTTCACCTTCTTCTACAGCCAACGCGTCATCAGTGACGGAGCCCGCTCGGTGGTGTCCAGCCTGGGCCTCATTCGAACGCTGCGCTTCCCGCGGGCCACCCTGCCCATAGCCAACACGGTCGGCCAGGCCCTCTCCTTCGGTCCGGTGCTGGCCGTCATGGTCATAGTGGTGGTGGCCCACGGCAACCTGCCCACCTGGCGGTGGTTGCTGGTACCGGCCCTGTTCACCCTGCAGACCATGTTCAGCCTGGGCGGCGCCTTCGCAGCGGCCCGCTTCAACCACCTCTACCGTGACCTCGAGAACCTGCTGCCGTTCGTGTTCCGTCTGCTGTTCTACGTCTCAGGAGTGCTCTACTCGGTCGACCACTACATCGACGACGCCCTCGTGCGCACGCTCTTCCTTTTCAACCCCCTGTACTGCTACGTCACAGCGTGGCGCTGGGCGATGGTCGAAAATGCCGCCTCAACCGGCGTGATGGTGGCCACGGTCGCCTGGGCGGTCGTGTCGCTCACGGTGGGGTTCGCCCTGTTCCGCTCCGGCGAGTCCAGCTACGGGGGCACCGGGTGAGCGGCGCGGCCCTGGCCATCAGGTGCACCGACGTGGAGGTCAGCTACACCATCGCCTCACACCGGCCCCTCATCCGCGACATGCTGCGCGGCCAAAAGCCGGCCGCCCAGACAATCGATGCCGTACGCGGCGTCACCTTCGACGTGCACGTGGGCGAGACCGTCGGCGTGGTCGGACCGAACGGCTCCGGCAAGACGACCCTGCTGGCGGCCACCACAGGCCTCGTGCCCCTGGCGGGAGGCACCTGCCTGGTGCGCTCGGTGCCGACCTTCCTGGGTGTAAGTGCCGTGCTGCGCAACCACATGACCGGGCGCCGCAACATCCAGATCGGCCTGTTGGCCCAGGGCCTCAGCCTCGAGGAGGCAGACGGGCTGACCGGCGACGTCATCGACTTCACCGGCCTCGGCGACGCCATCGACATGCGCATGGAGACCTACTCATCGGGCATGAGGGCCCGGCTCCACTTCTCGATCGCCACCGCCCTGTCACCCGAGATCCTGCTCATAGACGAGGCCCTCGCCGTAGGCGACCGAACCTTCCGCGAAAAGAGCGCCCAACGCCTCGACGAGCACCGGGCCGCCTCGGGCACCGTGCTGCTGGTCAGCCACAACCTGGCCGAGATAAGGCGGTCCTGCTCAAGGGTCATCTGGCTGGAACAGGGCCTCATCGTGGCCGACGGCCCGACCGACGAGGTGCTCGAGTCCTACGAAGCCTCCTGAGGCCCGGCAGGCAGCCGCGGCCTGCCGGCGATGAACCCCATGCCCCACGAGAGATGCATGGTCGGATACACCGCCACGAGCCTGGCGACGCTGCCGGGGCCAGCCCCGACCGCCACCGCAGCAGCCACGAGCGCCGCCACGTAGACCCCCGGCAACAGGAACAGCGGCGGCCAGAACCAACCACCCACAAGCCCGGCAACCACGCCGACCAACGTCACCGGGGCCGCCAGGTGGCGCCACCTCAGAGACCGCGGCTGACGGCGCCCCACAACCCGCTTCCAGGTTCCGTAGCCGTGGAACTGGCGCGCCAACGCGCCGAGCGAACCGCGTGGCCGGTAGCCCACCGAGAGCGCCGGGTCGAACCAGACAACGCCCCCGGCACGGCGTAGCCGCCAGTTCAACTCGTAGTCCTGGTTGCGCACCAGCGACTCGTCGAAGAGCCCGGCCGCCTCGATTGCACCGCGCCGGAACACCCCCAGGTAGACCGTGTCAACCGGGCCCTCAGGGCCCCCGTAGTGGAAGCGGGAGTCGCCGGCACCAAAGCGAGAAGCCATCGCCAGACCCACGGCGTCCTCAAAGGGCGTCGTACCCCCGGGTCGCTGGATGCCGCCGACGTTCACAGCGCCGGTCCGCTCCAGCGTCGCCACCGCCGTAGCTATGTAGCCGGGCGGCAAGGTGGAATGCCCGTCGACCCGCACCACCACCGGAGCCGTCGTTGCCCGAATCGCCGCATTCAACCCCGACGGCGTGACCCCTGCCGGATTGTCGACAACCCGCACCCGCTCATCGCCACCCGCCAACGCGGCAGCCACAGCGGCAGTGTCGTCAACCGAGGGCGCCACCGCCAGACACACCTCGATCTCGGCGCCGTACTCCTGACACAGCACCGAGGCCACAGCACCAGAAAGGCCCACCGCCTCGTTACACACCGGCATGACGACCGCCACCGCCGGCAGGCCGGCCGACGTGCCTCCGCCAACGCCGGACGGGTCGCTCACGGCTCTCGGCGCAACATCACCACCAGCGTGGCGACAAGAATCTGGAAGTCCAGAATCGGCGACCACGCCATCAGGTACTGCAGGTCGTGGCCCAACTTGTAGGCCGCATCGGTGTGGTAGCCGGCCCGGGTCTGGGCCAGGCCCGTTATGCCCGGTGCGATCTCGTGGCGCCTGCCGTAGCCGCTGATGGTGCGCTCGAACACCGTCGTCATCTCGGGCCGCTCCGGCCTCGGACCCACCAGCGACATCTCGCCCCGGGCCACATGCCAGAACTGCGGAAGCTCATCTAGGCGGCTGCGCCTCAGCCAACCACACCCCCGTACAACCCTCTGGTCCACCGTGTCGGCCAGACGCGGACCGCTGTCGGCCTCGGCGTCATGGGACATGGTGCGGAACTTGGCCATCGTGAACGGCACCCCGCCACGACCCGTGCGCTCCTGGCGATAGAGAACCCCCGGCCCCGCCGCCAACCTCACATACAGACCGACAACGCCACCCACGACCAGCAGCACCGGACCCGCCACCACGAGCACCGCCAACTCCGTCAGACGCTTGAGACGCACCTGCGACGGCCGCAACGCCGTGGCCCGCAACGCCACATACGGCATGCCACCAATGACCCTCACCGTGCGCAGGCCGATAAGCGTCGTCGTAGCCGTGACCCTCAGATATGCACCACGGCCCTGAGCCTCGAACGTGGCCGCCGGCTCAGGAAACACCGACTCCAACGGAGGATCGGACACGAGCATCACATCGGACGCACCCGTACGGTCAGCAGCCGCCAACACGTCCTCGTCAGGACCCACCTGGCCGACCACTACCGCAGCACGATCGGTCTCGCCCAGGTGCTCGGCCGCCATGGCCGTGTCTTCATCGTCGCCTACCAGCAGCACCCGCGGCGGCCCGAACCGACCGGCCCGCAGCCTCCTAGACAACACCCGGTTGCCCGTGGCAGCCAACGCAACCAGCACACCCACCGCCACCAGGTTCCAACGCGGCACCGCGTAGCGGTCCGTAGGCAGCACCACCAGCGCACTAACACCCAGGGCCACCAGGGTCAGCCCGGCCACCCTCGCAAACCACTGCCGATTCCCCAGCCGCGACTGCCGCTCGTAGAGGCCACCGAAGTAGAACACCACCTGCACAAGCGCCGTGAACGCCACGAGGCCCAGAACCGACCCACCCGGCTGCGGCCATTCCAGGCCGAACCGGACCGTCATGACCACCGCGCCGACACCCAGCACCGCCGCGGCATCCAGCACGTAGAGCCACCGAAAGCCCCGGCGGCCGAGACGTCCGTAGACGCGGTGCACACCCGCTGGCGCAGGTGCAGACGCCAGATCAGGGGCGTCGTCGGGTACAGGCAGGCTGGAGTTCATGGGAGGTCTGCCCCCAGCGTAGGACCAGGCAGGCGCACCGGACCCGCCAGACCCCCGCGGATAGGCTCGCCCGGTGGAAGAACCCGGGGCCCAGCCCCGCTCCCAGGCACGGAGCCGACGCCGGACATGGCACGACATGGTGGCCCTGCTGCACCCCGACCTGCTCATCAACCTGACGCTCCGCGACCTGCGCAGCCAGTACAAGAGGTCCGCCCTGGGCTGGACCTGGTCGGTGCTCAACCCGCTCGTCGCCGTCGTCGTCTACTCCGCTGTCTTCTCGCTGTTCCTTCGCATCCAACCCAGCGTCGGCAACCCCAGCGGCCTCAACTCCTACGCCGTGTTCCTTCTGGTCACCCTGTTGCCATGGCAGTTCTTCGTGACCAGCCTCACAGGCGCCACCCGGGCCATCACCTCCAACTCCTCACTCGTCACCAAGATCTACTTCCCCCGGTGGGTCCTCCCCACCTCAGCCGTGCTGGCCCGCTTCATCACCCTGCTCGTGGAGATGGCCGTGCTGCTCGTGGTCGTGGCCCTGTGGGAGGGCCACATCGCCTTCCAGTGGATACCCGTGGTGCTGGCCCTCATGGTGCTGCAGCTGCTCTTCACCGTGGGCCTGGCCCTCATGATCAGCGCCGCAAACGTCTACTTCCGCGACATCCAGCACTTCCTTAACGTGGCCATGCAGCCCTGGATGTTCCTCACCCCGATCCTCTACCCGCTCAACCTGGTGCCCTCAGACCGTGAACTGTTCGGCATCAGCTACCGCACCCTCTACCAGCTCAACCCGATGGTCTCGTGGGCAAAGGCCTACCGCAACGTGCTCTACGACCTGCGCCTCCCATCGGCCGAACGCTGGCTCGGCATCGTCGTCGCCGCAGGCGTCGTGCTGGCACTCGGCTTCAGGGTCTTCAACCGACTCGAACCACGCATGGCAGAGGAGGTCTGAGATGGCCTCCCCTCCACCCACACCTGCCACCGGCATCGCCGGTGTATCCGGAAGCTCCCCCGCCATCGCCATCGACGGCCTCGGCAAGAAATTCCGGCTCACCCACGACCGCAACTGGACCCTCAAGGCAACCCTGCTAGCCGGACACCGCACCCGCTACGAGGAGTTCTGGGCGCTGCGCGACGTCTCCTTCGACATCCCACACGGCTCCACCTTCGGCATCATCGGCGGCAACGGCTCCGGCAAGTCCACCCTGCTCAAGGTGCTGGCCGGAATCCTCCGGGCCGACGAGGGAACCGCCAGCGCCAACGGCCGCCTCTCGGCCCTGCTCGAACTGGGTGCCGGTTTCCACCCCGAACTCACCGGCCGCGAAAACATCTACCTCAACGGCGCCATCCTGGGCTTCACCGCCCGCGACATCCGCCAACGCTTCGACGACATCGTGGGCTTCGCCGAACTGGACCAGTTCATCGACGAACCGGTCCGCAACTACTCCTCGGGCATGTACGTACGCCTCGGCTTCTCCGTGGCCATCCACGTGGAACCCGAGATCCTGCTCGTCGACGAGGTACTGGCCGTCGGCGACAACACCTTCCAGAGACGCTGCCTCGAACGCTTCGATCGGCTCCGCGACGAGGGCCGCACCATCGTCGTCGTCAGCCACGACCTGGACATGATCGGCTGGCTCTGCGAGCGCACCGCCTGGATCAACCACGGCAACCTCGCCGCCATCGGCCCCTCAGGCGAGGTGATCCAGAAGTTCGTGGACGGAGGCGACGGAGCCGGGCTGCCCGCACCCGGGGCCGGATTGTTGTCGCTTCGGGGCCTCGGACCAGACGACCTGGTGCGCAGCGCCGACCTGCTCGACCCCAACGGGCAACCGCTGCCCGCGGCCACTTCTGGGGGACCCGTCACCTTCCGTGTGCGCTACGACGCCGCCCGGGCCGGCGAGACGGTCATCGTGGCCCTCGGCCTCTACCGGGCCGACGGCACCCACGTCACAAGCATCAACTCCGGTGCCTCCTCAGCCGCCGCCGGATCCGACGGGATCGTCGAGGTCGACTACCACCTCCCGGCCCTGCCCGTGCAACCAGGCACCTACGAACTCTCCGTGGCACTCCATGACACCACCATGAAGAAGGTCTTCGAGCGCCACACCCACCTGGTGCGCTTCAGCGTCGAACCCGGCGGCGGCGACCACCAGACCGGCCTCGTCGCCCTCGGCGGCACCTGGCAGGCCAGAGCCGGAGCCACCTGATGGGCGTCCAGCGCTGGCGCGACGGCTCCGAGGAACGCCTCCTCTCGGTGCTGAGCGCAGCCTCAGACCGCTCCACCGCCTCAGACGAACTGGCCTCACACATCACCGACTGGCCCAGCCGCTACCACCTGGACCGCCGCCGCACGAACCTGCTGCGACCCCTGACAGTCGGGCCGGGCATGACCGTGCTCGACGTGGGCGCTGGCACCGGCGTCAACTCCCGCTACCTGGCCGAAGCGGGCGCATCGGTCGTCGCCGTCGAGGGCGACTCCCTGCGTGCCGAGATGGCCGGGGTGCGCTGTGAAGGCCTCGACGTGGAGATGCGCGTCGGCGACGCCACCTCGGTCTCAGTAGCGACCGACCCCGAAGGCTTCGACCTCGTTGTGTGCATCGGGGTTCTGGAATACTCCGGCACCGACCCCGGCGCGTTCCTCTCACACCTGGCCTCCCTCGTGCGGCCCGGCGGAGCGCTCGTCGTCGCCATCGAGAACCAGATGGGCCTCGCCTACTGGCTGGGCGCCGACGAGGACCACCTGGGTCGCCCCTTCGTTGGAATTGCCGGCTACCCCGGTGACACCGGCGGCATCCGCACCCACTCCCGAACCGGGTTGGCCGATCTGTTGTTCGGCGCCGGAATGTCGGCGCAGCGCTGGCTCTTCCCCTTCCCCGACTACAAGCTGCCCGTGGCGGTGCTCTCCGAAGAGGCCTACCGAGTGCCCGACGCCGTGAACTTCGTCGACCAGATCGTCGGCCCACCAGTCGACCGACAGCGGATGGGTGCCTCGCCCGGACCGGACTCACGGGCCTCACACCGCGAGCTAGTTGCAGCCGGGCTGGGACCCGACATGGCCAATTCGTTCCTGGTCGTGGCTGGCGCCGACCAGGCAGCCGTGGACACTGCCTGCGGGGGCGACGTGTTGGCCTGGCGCTTCACCGGCGACAGACGCAGCTGCTTCATGCAGGAACGCCGAGTCACGTCCGTGGCGGGCCGCTGCGTCATCGACAGGCGGCGATCCTTCCCCGACGACCCGCAACCGACCGAGCCCTCCTGGCTGTCGCTACGACCGGCGCTGGCTTCGCCCGCCGACTACCTGTCGGGACCCAACCTGGAACAGACCGCCCTGGCATGCCTGCGGGCCCACGACCTCACCGCCCTCGGTGACGTGTTCGCCAGGTTCGAAGCATTTATGGCCGGGCTGGCCGGCCCCCCTTCCGACGCCACCACCGCCCCGCACCCCTACCTGCCTACCGGCTCGACTGCCGTGCTACCCGGCGACTGCGTGGATCTGGGCCTCGACAACCTGGTGCCCCTCGTGCCCCTCGGCGACGATGGCGGCCTCACCCTCATCGACGACGAATGGTCGGCCGACGGCGGCATCGACCGTGAGCTGGCCACCATCAGGGCCATGTGGAAACTGGCCTGGGTCATGGTGGCCTCGGGTACCGACCATCCCTGGCCGGCCACGGCCAGCATCAACGAGATCTCCGTGTCGCTCATGGGGCTGCTGTCCGGGAGCGTGGGGGCCGATCCGCTGGAGCGGCTGTACGCGGCCGAGGCTGAACTGCTGGCCGTCGTCGCCGGTGGCTCGGCCTCTGACCATCTCGAGAACCTGCGCACCGCCGGCCGCCGCAGCGTCGCCGGTAGCAGCGGCTCTCCACTGGCGGCCATTCGCAGCCGGCTCTCGTGGCTCAGGCACCTACCCGGCGGAAGGTGGCTGGCCCGGGCAACTCGAGGTCACTGAGCCCGCAGGACGAGCAGACCTAGACGACCTGATCGCCAGGCTCCCGTCTCTACCCCCGAAGCCAGAACAGGCACGTCGCATCCATGCCCGCCGGTAGGTAGCCATGGTCAAAGAGGAGAAACGCCACCTGATCGCCATCTGGATCAAGGGCGGCGCCCGAGCCGATGCTGGTGCCGCGGCTGGTGGCGCTGCTGTCCTCGAGTGCAGAGTCCGGTGGGAGGGTCCGCTGGCAGACGGCATCGGGAGCCAGCCCATCCAGGGCACGCCTCACGATGGCATCACCGAAATCCAGCACACCCGTGTCCAGCGCACGGGTCAGAGCCTGGCGCTCATCGGCCAGAAAGACGGGCCCCACGTGACGGCCCTGCAGGTACGAGGAACGCGGGTTGACCGAACGCACCTCGGCGTTCAGAACCGACACCGCAAAGTTGACATCCTCGGGCCCGGCCACGAGCAGCGAACCGGAACCGGCCAGCCTGGCCCCGGTCATCCCCGCATCGGCCACCTCATCTTCGAACATGCCCGGCTTCACCAGGCCGATGAGCACCCGGGCGCTGTCCTGTTCGGGGCGGGGCAGGTCCAGACTGGGCGGCCACACCAACTCGGCTCCCCGGTTCTGATCGCTCACAATCGGGGTGCCGACCACCAACAGACCAACGAGCACCACGACCGGCACCACCATCTGGGCGGCACGGATACCGGCCCGGGGGGCCGCCAACACCAGGCCCACCATGGCCGGCACGGGAAGAATCCACATTGAACGCCAGACCACGGCATCGGCCGAACCCACCTTGTCGAGCACATCGAACATGCCGGGTGCCATGTAGAAGCCCATCACCACGATCGGGCCGGCCAGCAGCACGAGGCGCGCTCCCCTGTCGCGAACCACGGCCCATGCAGTCAGAACAGCCGCAATGGCGACCACCGCCGCCGGACCCTGGCCGAACACGAACCTGACCATTGCCACCGGCTCGGTTCCGCTGTCCAGCAGGCGGCCAATATCAACGGCCGCCAGCATCCGGCCGGCACCCGAGGCAACCTCATCAAGGCGCTGGGGTTCGGCGATCAAGGCGTAGAGCCCGGCCAGCAGGGTCGGAACAGACGCCACCAGGGCACGACCGATCCGGCGTGGCTGGCCGGCGTCGAGGGCGGTTGCCGCAGTGGCGGCCACCAGAACGGACGGACCGATGAACGCAGCCGACGAGGTCAGTCCCAGGCCCGCCAGAATCCCTGCGCCACCGATCACCAGGTGCCGCTTGGAGCCGTTACGCCCCAGAGCCTGGCCGTGATGCCAGAGCGTCGGCACGACGAGCATCAGGAACACGGCCTTTCCCTGCCAGGAACGGCCCACGAAGAAGTTGCCGAACGAGCCGTGCATGGCACCATCCAGAACCAGAAACAGGGTGCCGGCCCAGGTGGCCAGCACCGGCGCACGCATACCGAGAGCACGTAACAGACGCCACGTGGCCAACACCCCCAGAGCAGCAATCAGGGGCGCCAGGCCCAGATACGACAGGGCGGCCGAACCCACCGGCAGGCGGGCGGCGAGCGTTCCCACAAGCGGCTCGATCGAGGTGGGCAGCACAGCCGGCCTCTCAACGGGAAGAACCTCGTCTGAGAAAATGGTGTCACGCTCCGGGAACGCCCCGGAGTGGGCCTCGACGTAGGCGGAACGGTTCACGACGAACACGTCGTCCTGGTCGGGGCGGACCATCACCAGCGACAACACGGCCGCCAGCACCGCCAGCACCAGGACCGCCGAGGCGCCGAACCCGGTGGTGGCGCCCATGGCAGTCCGGTCCGTGAGATGGCGCGACGCTCCACCCCTCCAGACCGCCCTCAGGGCAAGGCCCAGCACCGCCACAACCACCAGCCATGCAAGAGGCCACCAGAGACCGTCGATATCCAGCCACGCCAGACCCGCGGCGACCACCAGCGAGGCCACGACCGCAACCGGGCCGATGCCTCCGGATGTGCCGGCAGGTGGCACCGACGGGAACCCCAGACGACCGTCGCGAACCATCAGGGCAGCGACGGCAAGGGCTATCAGCCAGAGGACAAGGGCTCCGTCTCGGGGCATTCCGGTGAGGCGGGCGAGGTGGAACACCACCGTCCATGCAGCCAGCGCCCCCACCACGGCGTCCAGCACCACGTCGGAACCACGGGCAATCCGGGCACCGCGACCGGGCGGAACTGGGGAGCCCTCGACCAATCCGGCCTCGTCAGCCACGGCTCAGGCCCCCGTTCCCGTCAGATCGGCCACCGCAGCGGCGATGGCATCCCGGTGGTGGCGCATCGGCTCCCAGCCCATGTCACACAGCACCGAGTTGTCAAGTGCCGAGTAGGCGGGCCGGCGGGCCGGACGGGAAGAGCCGAGGTTGGCCTCGGAGATCGGAACCAGCAACTCGGAGTCAGGGTCGTGGCCGGCCGCCACAGCCACCTCGCGGGCGAACCCGTACCAGCTGGTGACCCCGGCATTGGTGGCGTGAACCACGCCAGCCACCCGCTCCGAACCAAGGCGCAGGAGCACCGGCGCCAGGTCGGCCACAAAGGTCGGGCACGCCCGCCGGTCGTCCATCACCTGGATGGGAGTACCGGCCGCAAGGCTGTCGAGTACCCGACCAACCATGCCGGGAAGGTCACCGGGTTGAAGCCACGTGGAACGCACCACGGTCGCGGTCGGGCCCGCTGCCACCTCGCCAGCCAGCTTGGAGACCCCGTAGGCGTTCACTGGATCGGTCGAGTGGTTCTCCGGGTAGGGCTCGGAGGCCTCACCGTTGAACACGTAGTCGGTAGACACGTGCACGAGGTGCGTACCCACCTCGTCGCAGGCGTTGACCAGGAACCCCACAGCATCTGCATTCACCAGATGCGCCCGCTGCGGGTCCAGTTCGCAGCCGTCCACGTCGGTCCAGGCGGCACAGTTCACGATCACATCGGGCCTGAGCCCGGCCACGGCCTCACGTACCGCCTCCCGGTCGGTCACGTCCAGATCAGAGCGCGCAAGGCCCACCACATCAGCCGAGGTAGCGGCCCTCACCAGTGCCCGGCCCAGTTGCCCGGCGGCACCGGTCACGAGGAACTTCACGCGCCCCTGTCCCACCAGCCGGGGTTGTCGCGGTACCAGGCAACCGTTTCGGCCAGGCCCTCGTCGAGGCCACGCCTTGGAAACCAGCCCAGAGCCTCGATGCGGCTCGTGTCCACCGAGTAGCGGCGATCGTGGCCCAGGCGGTCCTCGACAAAATCGATATTGGACTCGTCGGCACCGCAAAGCGAGAGCAGACGCCCCGTCAGGTCCAGGTTCGTCATCTCGTTGCCGGCACCCACGTTGTAGACGCCACCTGATACGCCGGAGCGAAGCGCCAGATCGATTGCGTCACAGTTGTCGTCGACATGACACCAGTCCCGCACGTTTCCGCCATCGCCGTAGAGGGGCACGTTGTCGCCGGCCAGCAGTTTGGTCACAAACAGCGGTATGACCTTCTCGGGGAACTGGAATCGCCCATAGTTGTTGGTGGACCGGGTGACCACCACAGGCAGGTCAAAGGTGGCGTGGTAGGCCAGCGCTATCAGGTCGGAAGAGGCCTTCGATGCGGCGTAGGGCGAGTTGGGCGACAGCGCATCGGTTTCCACAAAGGATCCGACGTCGATGGAACCGTAGACCTCATCGGTGGACACGTGGAGGAGGCGGTCGACCTCGAGGCGCAGCGCCACCTCACAGACCGTGGCGGTTCCCTGGCAGTTGGTTACGACAAACCTGGCCGGGTCGGTGATGGAGCGGTCAACGTGGCTCTCGGCAGCAAAGTGCACGACCGCGTCGTGGTCGGCCATGGTGGCTGCCAACAGGTCGCCGTCGCAGACATCGCCCTCCACGAACCGGTAGGCAGCGCTGCCGTAGGCGTCGTCAAGGCCCACCAGGTTGGACATGTTGCCCGCATACGTGAGGGCGTCGTAGACCGTGACCTCGTCACCCTGCCCAAGGGCGCGGTGCACGAAGTTGGAACCGATGAACCCGGCTCCGCCGGTGACGAGCAACCTCACAGGCCCGGCCCGCCCTCGGTCGTCGACTCGTCCGGGGTCAACTGGTCAGAAAGCGAAACACCGGGGTCCGACCCGGTCGGCGCCCAGACAGGGCGGATCTCATCGGGGATATCAGCCGCCCGGGCGTTGGCAAGGTCCCGCTCGGAAAGGACCGGGGCGAGCGAACCCAGGCCCCAGTCCGCTGCGATCTCAGGATCGTCCCAGGCCACGCCCAGCTCGTCCGCCGGGTCGTAGTAGGCGTCGACCAGGTAGGTGATGGTGGCGTCGGTGAGAGCGGCAAATCCGTGTGCGACCCCCGGCGGGATGTAGACGCCCCCGTGGACGCCAGCGTCTGAGCCATCACCCGGACCACCCAGGTCGAAACAGGTGGTGGAACCCTCGGAGGGAGACCCGGAGCGCAGGTCGTGGAGCACCACCCTCACGAGGCCCGATGGCACGTACCAGTAGTCGGCCTGGCCGAGGTGGTAGTGAAGGCCCACAACGCTCCCGGCGACACGGTCGGCTCTGTTTGCCTGGACCATCGGCCGACTGCCCGGCACCCACTCCTGGCGGTACGACTCCACGAACATGCCCCTGGGGTCGGCGTGGACAAGCGGCGACACGTCCACCACGCCGTCAATCAGAGAGGAGACCTTCACGTCGGCCATCTCAGACACCCCTCTCACCGGTGTTGTCACCGGTGCTGTCCCCGGTGCTCTCCCCCAACTCCACGACCGAATGGTCGCCCAGGAGCAGGCTGGCAGAACCGCTGCCCGAAACCTCGGCATGGCGGCCCAGCACCGAGTCGCTCAGGTGGGCTCCACCTGTCACCCGACTGGACTCCATCAACACAGCGTGGTCGACGGTGGCACCGGTGATCGTGCAGTCGGCCCCGACCGAAACATAAGGCCCTACCCGGCTGCTTTCTATGCGGGCACCTGCGGCGACCACGACCGGGCCAACGAGCGTGGAGCCCACGACCTCGGCACCGGCCTCAACACGCACCGCGCCCTCCAGCAAACTGGCAGCATCGGCCGAACCAGCAACGTCGGCTGCCAGGCCGTCGAGCACCAGGCGGTTGCACTCCAACAACGGGTCCTTCTTGCCCGTGTCGATCCACCAGCCCTCCAACAGGCGGTGCTCGACGGTGTCACCCCGTTCCAACAACCATGAAATGGCATCGGTGATCTCAAGCTCACCCCGAGCCGATGGCTCAATGGACCTCACCGCCTCGTGGATGGCCGGACCGAACAGGTACACGCCGACGAGTGCCAGGTCGGAGCGGGGGTTCTCGGGCTTCTCGACAAGGCGGCTGATGGAACCTTCGCCACCCAACTCGGCGACCCCGAACGAACCCGGGTCGTCCACGCGCGACAGCAGCAACCGGGCCGAAACCCCGCCACCAGCGCCAGCCTCGGAAAAGCCGTCGACGACCGCCTCCAGGGAATCCTCGAACATGTTGTCGCCCAGGTACATCACGAAGGGGCCGTCTCTCAGGAATCCGCCTGCCTCTACCACGGCATGGGCAAGGCCAAGGGGCGCCGACTGTTCGATGTAGGTGACCGTGGCCCCCCAACGGGAGCCATCGCCGACCGAAGCCCGGATCTCCGCTGCGGTTTCACCCACGACGATGCCCAGGTCGGTCACACCGACCCCAACGAGGTCCTCCACCACGTAGTGCAGGATCGGCTTGTTGGCAATCGGCACCAACTGCTTGGCGCTGGTGTGGGTGAGGGGGCGCAACCGGCGCCCACTGCCACCAGCCAGGATCAGGCCCTTCATAGGGGGCGAGGGTACCCGTAGGTCCGAAGCTGTCCCCTTTGTGTGGACCCGCACTCCGCTGCTACGTACCTGAGCCGGCTGCGGCCCTCGCCAGGCCGACCAGGAACACCAGCACCGTCACCGCCGCCTTCTGGGTTTGCGCACCGTTGATGCTGAAGGCCGTAGCTACCGCCTCAACCGCGGACTGGTCGCCCCTTGTCGAGAGGTACGCCGTGGTCACCTCTCTCGGGCCGTCCACCGATGGCGGCGGATCCAGCGGGGCCGGCGGCGGGCCGTCGCCACGTAGCAGCAACAGGAACGACATGACCGCCATTGACGACAGGTGCAGCTCGGCAGGCGACATCTCCAGGTACTCGGCCGCCGAAAGCACCGAGTTCCACTCGTCCTCGGTGTAGCCCGTCGTGACCCGGTACTCGTCGATCAGGTTCTCGGGAAACACCGAGCTGGCATTCGGCGGTCCGTACGCGATGCCGTACCAGTTGGACATGAGACCGAACTCACGTCGGAACCGGTTGCCGGTGACCACAAACGACTCACCGGAACGGGTACGCAACTCGATCTCCTCGGCCCGGCCACCATCGTCGCCGAAGCCGTCACGGCTCACCACCCTGATCTCGTAGAGCTGTCCCAGGCCGAAGGTGTCGGCGACAGTGCCGGCATCGAACTCAGACGACCACCGGTGCACCGGGTTGATCGACACGTCATCTCCGTCGTCGACCACCCCGGGGAAGTCGGCTGTGATCGTGTAACCACCGGTGGAGGCCGAGAACTCGGTGCGGGCTATCTCGCCGTCGCGCATGCGCACCACGCCCGCCGTAGCCAGAATCGCGACATCAGAGGCCGACTCCTCGTTGTTCCACACCGAACTGCCCGACCAGCTGCGCCGGCCCTCGTAGACCTGACAGCGGATGGTGTCGCACGTCTTGGCGTAGTCGTAACGCTGCTCGGCCAGTGCGTAGGACCGGGCTGCCACCGCCTGGACCCGCACCGCCTGGGCTCCGGCGCCGCCGCCCATCGACGCCCAGCTGGCGGGCATCTCCTGGGGAACCACCGAACGCAGGTACTGCTCAACCGGCAGGAAGTTGACGGTGCGCTGGTGGTGTTCGTAGCGGGCCGCCCTGATCTCACCCCGGTACCAGGTGGCCGCGTTGGAGCCCTCGCAGAGCTGCAGCGTCTGGTCGAGGCCGTCGTCGCCGAAGCCCAGGACCGTGATGCCGCCAGAGGTGACCGTGGGCGTCGAGGTGGTGGGAGGCGGGGTCGTGGTGGTTGTCGCAGGCGGGGTCGTCGTGGTGGGGGATGGCACGGCGGTTGTAGAGGTGGTCGTTGCTCCGGCAACGGTCGTCGTGGTTGAGGTAGTCGTCGAAGTGGTAGTCGTCGATGTCGTGGTCGGAGCCGCAGGCGGGGTGCCGTTGAAGCCCGCACGTATACGGGCGAAGGGACTCTGGATGACGATGCCGGTGTCGCTGAACGACCCGGTACAGCCGTTGCCCACCGCCACCCGGTACCGGTCGACATCGCCGTCGAGAGTGACCCGCACCGACTTCCCCGACAGGGCCGTCCAGTTGCCAGCCTCACCGGCAACCAGGAGTACGGCGTTCTCCACGTAGACGGTCGTGGCCTCGTTGTCACGTGACAGGAGCCTGATGCCGATGTCACTCGGGGCGACCGTGGCCGCAACGGTTCCGCCGTAGTAGTGGTCGAGGATCTGGGCGCTGGTCCAGCCCTCGTCGACCGCGTAGCCGAGCGCCCCGTACTGTCCCATGCCACGGCCGTGACCCCAGCCCCTGCCATCGACCACGACCGCGCCATAGTCCGTGGATGCCACCGGACCCGTTGCCGGAGCGCTGGCCCCCGGGATGACAAGTTGCTGACCCACCGACAGCATGTTGGCGTCGGTCAGGCCGTTGGCCTCCATGATCGCCGAGACGGTCACGTCGTAGCGGCCGGCAATGATCGAGAGGCTCTCGCCCGACTGGACAGTTACGAGAAGTGGAGCGGTTGTGGCCGTGGCCGTCACGAAACCCGGGATGGTCAGGCGCTGGCCCACGTAGACCAGGTTGGGATCAGAGATACCGTTCTCGGCCATCAGGTCGGCCACCGTCACGGCGTAGCGACCGGCGATCAGAGAGAGGCTCTCGCCCGACTGGACGGTGACAATCGTGGGCCCGAGCGTTGACACCGTTCCCACCCCCCCGGGCACAATCAGCTCCTGGCCCACAAACAGGGAGTTGGCGTTTGAGAGCCCGTTGAGAGACATCAACTCCGAGACGGTGGTGCCGAAGTCCTCGGCGATTACCGAGAGCGTGTCGCCCCACTGCACGACCCGGATGCCCGTGGCCGATGACGACCCGGAGGACGATGACGACCCGGTCCCGGGGATGACGAGCCTCTGGCCCATGAACACCAGGTCGGGGTTGTTGATGTTGTTGGCGACCATCAGGTCGATGAGCGACACACCGTTCTCTACGGCTATCTCCGAGAGGCTGTCACCGGCACCGACAATGACCACGGTCTCGGCCACAGCCGGTCCGACCGCTGCGAGGGAAGCGGCCAGCAGGGCGACGACAATACCCACGACACGCATCCGGCGAGACCGGTGGGCAGGCGTGCCGTTAGCAACCGGCACATCAGAGGTGATGCGGTCATCCACTCCGGTCAGGTCTCCAGGTCTGTGTGTTCATCGGCCGGTTGCGGGCGTGCAGGACCTGCAACGGGCCTATTCAGCCCAGCCACCCGACGCGCCGGAAAGGCCCTGCTTCGCCCGGGGGCGAGTGTAGGGGTGGCATGCCCCCGGGTGAGGGAGGGCCGGACACCCGCGAGTAGCCGGTCAGCCGGCGGGAGGCTCGCTCACGTTCGGCATGCAGAGGCCGTCCAGTTCGGCGATCTGGATGCGGTCGCGGTTCTCCCACGTGACCTCGAGGTCGGGGTCACGCTGCAGCCTGTACTCACGGAACGACATGTCCATTGCGTCGAAGGCGACAAGCCGGCCAGACAGCCCCTCGCCAAGGCCAAGGATCAACTTGATGGCCTCGAGCGCCTGGATGGACCCGACGATTCCGGGCAGCACGCCCAGCACCCCGGCCTCGGCACAGCTGGGGGCGAACTCGGCCGGCGGGGCCTCGGGGAGCATGTCCCTGTAGGTGACGCCCTCCTTGGGGTCGAACACCGTGACCTGGCCCTCGAATCGGAAGATGGAACCGTGCACGACCGGTATGCCCAACTTCACAGAGGCGTCGTTGAGCAGGTAGCGGCTGGGGAAGTTGTCGGCGCCGTCGACGATCACGTCGTAGCCCTCGAGGATGTCCATGATGTTGTCGGCGCCGAGGCGCACGTCGTAGGTGACGACGTTGACGTCGGGGTTCAGGGCGGTGAGGGTCTTCTTGGCCGAGTCGACCTTGCGGTCGCCGATGCGCTCCTGGTTGTGGAGGATCTGGCGCTGCAGGTTGGACTCGTCGACGACGTCCATGTCGATGATGCCGATGGTGCCCACCCCGGCGGCCGCCAGGTAGAGCGCCGCAGGCGACCCCAGACCACCGGCGCCGAGAAGCAGCACGCTGGCGTCGAGCAGGCCCAGCTGACCCTCTTCACCGATCTCGGGCAGCAGCAGGTGGCGCTGGTAGCGGTTGCGCTGGTCGGGGCTGAGGGTGCGCGGGGTTGACCAGTCGCGGCCCTCGTCCTTCCAGCGGTTGAAGCCACCGTCCATGGAGACCACGTCGGTGTAGCCGAGTTGGGCCAGGGTGTCGGCGGCAAACGCGGAACGTACGCCGACGGCGCACATGACCACTATCGGTTGGCTACGGTCGGCGAGGCGGCCCTCGATGCCGCTCTCGAGGGTGCCGCGGGGAATGTGCATGGAGCCCGGAATGGCGCCCTGCTCGTACTCGTCGGGCTCACGCACGTCGAGCAGCAGGTGGCCCTCGGCCAGCAGGGCCTCGGCCCCGGCTGGATCGGTCTCTTTGATACGGCCCTTGGCGGCCGTGAGCAGTTCTCTGAAGGATGGCATGGTCGAAAGCCTACCTAGTTGGTCGGGATTAGCAATGCTGAAACCCGGACACGATCAGGAACATTCCCAACGGGCCTGTCCCCTGCCGGTCCCGGTTCAACCTGAACCCACCACGATACCGAGCACCTCGCTGATCGAGCCCAGCACCAACACGTCGGCCAGGTCATCCATGGCCGTCGGCTCACCGTTCACGATCACCACGCCCGCACCGTGCCGGGCCGCCAGCGGCACCATGGCCGCCACCGGATACACCGACAGGCTGGTCCCCACCGCCAGCACCAGGTCACACGAGATCGCCGCCTGCTCGATGCGCTCCACATCGCCTGGAAAGAGGCTCTGACCGAAGCTGACGGTGGCCGACTTGAGGAGACCGCCACAGTCGGAGCAGCGCGGGTCGTGGTCGCCCGCCCGGACCCGCTCCAGTACCACCTCGATATCGTCGCGCCACTCACAGTCCAGACACATGGCCCGCCGCGTGGTGCCATGAATCTCCACCACCAGAGCCGGGTCGCTGCCGGCCGCCTGGTGGAGGCCGTCCACGTTCTGGGTCACCAGGGTGTCCACGATGCCGCGCTGCTCCAGGTGGACGAGCGCCCGGTGGCCGGCGTTCGGGGCGACGTCGGGCCAGAGCTCACCCGACGCACGCATCTCCCACCGCTGCCTCCTGATCCCGGGGTCGGAGACGTAGTAGGAGATGTCTGACGCCTTCTCGGCCTCGGGGTTCTTCGTCCAGATGCCGTCGGGACCGCGGAAGTCCGGAATGCCGCTGTCGGTGGAGATGCCCGCACCGGTCAGCACGGCTATCCGGCTCGAGGCGTCCACCAGACGGGCCGCCTGCCCGGCCGCCTCCAGCGCAGCTTCCGGAACTGCTCCCGACCCCGATTCCGACCCCATCTCACCGAGCCTCGCGCACCTTTCCGAGAAAACCTGCCTCCACTCTTTGACATTGCATGAAACTACATGAAATAGTCCTACACATCCCCTCAGGACCTGCCACCACCAGGAGCCAGACGTGCCATCCCAGCCCACGTTCCCCACCAACCACCTCCGCATCGAAACCTGGATCGACCCGGTCATCGACAGCCTCGGCCACGACCCCCGATCCACCTACGTGGAGACCTACTGGCTCGGCATCCTCGGTCCCAGCGCCTGCTGGCTGCTGCGCCGACTCGCCGACGGCCTCGACCGCGAACCCGGCGGCTACAACCTCGACATGGTCGACGCCGCCGCCTCCATCGGCCTGCGCCTCAACGGCGGCCGCCACGCACCCTTCATGCGAACCCTCGGCCGCATCTGCCAGTTCCGCATGGCACGCCTCGTGGACACCTCAACCCTCGAAGTGCGCCGCAACCTCCCGCCACTGACACTCGCCCAGGCCGACCGCCTACCGGCACAACTACGCGACGCCCACAGGGACGAGGCCGACACCACCCGGGCCGACCACCGCGCAGACCAGTCCCGCCGGACACGCCACCTGGTCCTCACACTCGTCCAACTGGGTGAGGACCGCAGCGCCACCGAACGCCAACTGCGCGAATGGCGCTTCAACGCAACCCTCTGCAACGAGGCCGCCGACTGGGCCTGGGAGGCCCGACGCAAGCTTGCCCGGGCAAAGACCCCGGTCACGGAACCCGTTCCCGTAGCCGACGCCGGCCCACGCCCACTCCCACAACCACGCCCACACCCGACGATCCGTCGGCAGGCGAACCGTCACGCTCCCGCCCGGCACTCGACGGCGCCGCCTGACCGGCCAGGGGTCGCCACCGGCCCGGGTCCCCCTCCCTGGGGCTGGGCCGTGGCGACCCAACCCGTTCCGGACCTGAATCTGGACCTGAGCTAGTCGGACTCCACCTTCTGGAACGACGACACCAGCTCAACGAGCAGGCGCACACCGAAGCCGGTTGCGCCCTTCGTGCGCTCCTCCTCGTCGGCATCACTTGACGACGGCCCGGCGATGTCAATGTGGGCCCACGGGATGCCCTCGCCCACGAACTCGGCAAGCACCAGCCCGGCGGTGAGCGCACCCCCGTACTGGCCACCGATGTTCTTCATGTCGGCAACCGTGGAATCCAGCATCTTTCGGTAGTCGGCCGGCAGCGGCAGGTGCCAGACCCGTTCGCCGGTCGCCTCAGAGGCGGCCTCGACCTGCGACAGGAAGTTGTCGTTGTGGCCCATCAGGCCTGCAATGCGCGGACCGAGCGCGACCATGCACGCACCCGTCAGGGTGGCCAGATCGACAATGGCGTCTGGCCCGGCCTCGCTCGCCATCGACAGTGCGTCGGCCAACACGAGGCGCCCTTCGGCATCGGTGTTGAGCACCTCGATGGTCTTGCCATTGCGAATGGTGAGCACGTCACCCGGCCGTGTGGCATCGCCACCCAGCATGTTGTCGGTCATCGGCAGGTAGGCGCGCACACGACACTTCGGTGCAACGGCTGGAAGCACCGACATGGCACCCACCACCGCAGCGGCGCCCGCCATGTCCTTCTTCATGTCCATCATCCCGGTACCCGACTTGATCGAAAGGCCGCCCGAGTCGAAGGTGATGCCCTTGCCCACAAGAGCAAGGTCACCGGTGCGGCGTGCAGCCGTGACGCCCTTCGGGGTGTAGGTCAACTCCACGAACCGCGGAGGGTTGGTCGACCCCCTGCTGACGCCCAGCAGGCCACCCATGCCGGCACGCTTGATGGCCGCCTCGTCGAGCACCTTGACAGTTATGCCGGCCTCCCGGGCGACACGCCTCACACGGTTGGCAAAGGCCGGAGCCGTGAGGGAGCCACCCGGTTCGTTCACGAAGTCGCGGGCCAGGGTGACACCACCGGCCACAGCCACACCGGTCTCGACAGCAGCCCGGATGCCGGCAGCGGCGCTACCAACCAGGGTCACCTTCGAGAGGGAATCCCTGTCTCCACCCGAACCGGCCTTTGACCGGTAACCGAAGCGGTAGAGAGCCAGGGTCATACCCTCGACCACTGCGCGGGTCGCCCCGGCCGCATCGATTCCAGAGGCTGCAGCAAGGTCCGTCGCCACCGTCCTGTGCCTGCGAGTGGCGCGGGCCAGGTCGGCGGCTGCGTTCCTGACCACACCGGTCGTCACGTTTCCGGCGGGCCCCAGACCAACGGCCACAACCAGCCGGTCACCCTCCGGAAGCACCTGCACCTGGCCGGCCCCGGCGGTAAAGCCGAGCCGCTTCAGCGAACCTGACTCCAGCCCGCCGGGCAGCTCTGAACCGAGGGCCTCCTCAGTCAGACCATGGGCCACGACCGCCACCCGCGATGGGGCGGTTCGTGCGGTGGTGAAGGTGGGTGGGTTGAAGGTCGGCACTTGTGTTCTCCGGTTTGTAGGGCGTTCGGGTTGTCTCGAGTTCGGGTGTCAGATGGAAGGGTCGGCTGGCACCGACCGGGTGGCTACCGGGCCGTCATCCTGCCACCGCGCGAGCGTCCACAAGAGGTCCGACAGGCGGTTCAGGTACGGCACCACGGCCGATCCCTCCACCACGGCTGCCAACGACGACCTCTCGGAACGGCGACACACAGCACGGGCCAGGTCCAGGCGGGCGGCCACCTCGTTCTGGCCGGGAACAACAAACTCGGTGGGTGGATCAAACCGGACGGACACCGTGTCGATCAGGGCCTCCAGGCGCTCGACCATGGGCATGGTGGGACGACCATCGGCTTCTTCCAGACGGGCGAGCTTCTCGGGGTTGCATGCCAACTCGGCCATCACGACCCACAGGTCGCGCTCCAGACCCAACAACACATCGGCCAACTCATCCCGACCCTCGTCGCCGACGGCGGCACGGGCCAGACCAATACAGGCCTGAAGTTCATCGGCATCGCCGCAGGCGGTCGACTGGGCAGAGTCCTTTGCCACACGACCGCCGTGCAAAAGGCCCGTGGAACCGTCATCGCCACCACGGGTGTAGACGCGGTGTGCCCCCTCTGGGGCCGTATCCGAAGAGTCCTTAGCCATGGGCTGACGAGCCTACCGGCGGGCCCCGTGCCCAGACCCCGGCCGGCTCAGACCAGGACCGCCCTGGCTACCAGGTCCATGCCGAAGGCGGTCAGGATCGCCAGGTACAAGAGCCCGGTGGCGGCCATGACCGCGCTGTACTGGCGTTCACGCAGGGCGGCCCACGCAAGCACCACAAGCGCGATGGTCGAGACCACGCATGCCGCCCAGAACCAGCCCAGCAGGCCGTTGTAGCCGTCGTCGATCGTGCCGTTCAGAACCGACACCATGCCCGTTGGCCACAACAGCACGGCCAACTCAAACGGCCACGCCATGCCCGTCCACCTGACCAGTTCCACGAGTGGACCCCTGGCGAGGCCCGGCTGCACCAGATACCAGTGGCCCAACAACATGGCGTCACTCACCGCCCCGAGGAACACGGCACCCACGAGCGTTCGAGCCAGCGACAACCCCAGAGGGCCGCCGGCGTCGACCCCGGCAGCCACCAGCGCGACGAGTCCCACAACAGGCGCCATCAGGTCCAGGATGGGCGGGAACTCGGGAACGTCGGGGTCGAACCTGCGGGCCTTCTCACGGACATCCACGTCGATGCCGGTCATCTCCGCGACCCGGGTGCTGCGCTGTTGCTCGAGCACCCGCTGACCCGCCACACCGGCACGGCGCCGCTGGACCGACACGACAAGGGCAACGACCGTCGCCACGACCACCCCGGCGGTCGCCACCTCCCTCACAGGGACCGTGTTGAACATGAGACCCACCACCAGCGAACCGGCCGCCATCAGGCCGAAGGTGATCCGCATGGTCCAGCCGTAGCCGATGCCCACCTCGCGACGCCGACTGGTGACCCACAACAGGAACAGGCCACCAACAGCCCACTGCAGGAGAACCGTCGCCGGATCCAGGTCGATCACGTACGAACCCGGTTCAGCCGTCGACCACGGCGAGATCGTGGTCGGCCAGGTTCATGGCGTCGGGGGCGTCGGCCGCCGCGACCACGATGTCCTCGAGGCGTGCACCCCACCCGCCCGGCACGTAGATGCCCGGCTCAATCGAGAACGCATGACCGGCCACCAGCGGCAGGTCGTTACCAACCACGATGTTGGGGTGCTCGTGGGCCTCGACGCCGATGCCGTGGCCGGTGCGGTGTATGAAGAACTCTCCGTAGCCGGCATCCTCGATCACGCCGCGGGCCGCAGCGTCGACGGCCTCACACGGAGTGCCCACCGTGGCAGCTGCCACACCCGCCGCATGTGAGGCGAACAGCACCTCGTAGAGCTCAGCGAAACCCGGAGCCGGCTCACCAACGTGCACACACCGGGTGATGTCTGAGCAGTAGCCGACACCGTTGGAGTCGGCCATCGTGCCGCCGAAATCGAAGAGCACCGCCTCACCAGACCTGATCACCCGGTCGCCGGCGTCGTGGTGGGGGCTGGCAGCGTTGGGCCCGGAAGCCACGATGGCGAAGTTGACCTTGTGGTGGCCTTCCTCGATTATGCGGCGCCCGATCTGGGCCGACACCTCGGCCTCGGTTCTCCCCACCAACGGGATCTCCCCCGCCTGTATCTGGGCGGCGATCCGGTCAACCGCCGACCCGGCGGCACGCAGGGCCTCGACCTCAGCGGCGTCCTTTACCGAGCGGATGGGAGCGGTCACCTCTGACGCACGGCTGAACCGTGCACCGGGCAGCTCAGCGACCAGGTCAACAAGGAACCCGGCCCAGGTCTGGTCGCCCACGGCGACCGTGCCGGCAGAGCCGATGAGCCCCGCTGCCAGGGCGATTGCATCCTCGCCGTCCTTCCACGAAACAACGTCGAACACCCCGGGCCGCTCAACGACACGGGGCGCCTCGAGGAACGGCACGATCAGGCTGGCATCACCGTCGCTCGGGACCACAAGGAGCGTCAGGCGCTCCAGCGGCATCGCCTCGTAGCCACAGAAGTACGGCAAGTCGGCACCCACCGAGAGAACCATCACGTCAACGCCACAATCGGCCATTACTGACCTGGCACGGCTGAGACGGTCGGCGAACACGGCGTCAGGCTAGGGCGTGCAGGGATTTCCGGTTGCCGGGACTAGCGCCGAGCCAACTCAACAGGCACCGCACCCGCAGCATCGGCGGCCTCACGTGCGTGATAGCTGGACCTCGTCAGCGGACCAGCCTCGACGTGGGCGATGCCGAAGGCCCGACCGACCTCGGCCCAGCGCTCGAACTGAGCCGGTTCCACCCAGCGCTCCACCGGCAGGTGGTTGGTGGTGGGACGCAGGTACTGACCGATCGTGACGATATTGCAGCCCACCGCCGCCAGATCGGTGAGGCAGCAGTCGACCTCGGCATCGGTCTCGCCCAGGCCCACCATGATCGACGACTTTGTAGTGAGGCCGGCCACCCGGGCACGGGCCAGCACCGACAGGCTTCGGGCGTAGCTGGCAGACGGCCGCACCCGGCGCTGAAGACGGGCCACCGTCTCGATGTTGTGGTTCAACACGTCGGGCAGCGCATCAAAGATCGTGGCCAGGGCATCGGGATCACCCTTGCAGTCGGGAATCAGCACCTCGACGGCCGTTCCGGGGTTGGCCTCCCTTACCGCCGTGACCGTGGCTGCGAACGCCGACGCCCCACCATCGGGGAGGTCATCGCGCGCAACGGCCGTTACCACGGCGTGCGCAAGCCCCATGTCGGCCACCGCAGCCGCCACCCGCTCCGGCTCGGACACGTCGAGATCGCCGGGCCGACGGGTATCGACCAGGCAGAACCCACACGCCCGGGTGCAGCGCTCGCCGTTGATCATGAACGTGGCCGTGCCGTCATTCCAGCAGTCGAAGATGTTGGGACAGCCGGCCTCCTCACACACGGTCACCAGCTGCTGCTCCCGCATCAGGCCCTTGAGGCGTCGGTACTCGGGGCCGGTGTCCAGAGGCACCCGCATCCACTCGGGCTTACGCCCGACCGGTGGTCGCTCCCCCGGGCCCTCCCCCCGACTGAATGCACTCAGGTCACCGACGTCGGAACGCCACGCCACATCTGCCCGCTCGACTGGACCCCCCGCCCACTGCGCCGCCGCCTGCTCAGCAACCAGGTCCACCACCTCGGCCATCGTGACCTCGACCCCCTCGGCAGCCAACGACGTGACACCGAGGCCGGCGATTCCACACGGGACCATACGGTCAAAGAACGAGAGGTCCGGGTCCACATTCAGGGCGAAACCGTGCATCGTGCGTGCACGCGTCAACTTGACACCGATTGCCGCCACCTTGCGCGGGTCTGCCCCGTCGGGGTCCACCCACACACCCGGATAGGGCTCGAGCCTGCCCACGTCGACGAGGCCCAGATCGCGACACACCCCGATGAGCAGGTCCTCGACCGAACGCACATAGGCCACCGTGTCGGCCATGCCCCCACCACGCTTTCCCGGAAGGTGCAGGAGCGGGTAGCCCACAAGCTGACCAGGACCGTGGAACGTGATGTCACCCCCACGGTCAGCCACCTCGAGGTCGGCACCCACCTCCTCGGGCGGTGCCAACAGGTGCTCGGTGGTGGCCCTCACCCCCAGTGTGTAGACGGCGTGGTGCTCTAAGAGCAGCAGGTGGTCGTCGACGCCGTGCTCATGGACGCCGCGCTGCAGGGCCAGCGCATCGCGGTAACGGACCCTCCCCAGCCAGCGGACGCGAAAGGGCCGGGCGACAAGAGGCGCAGCGCTGCTCAGAACTCGGACTCCCAGTCGCGGGTCTGGATCACCTCGCGCAACCTCGCCAGGAAAGCCGCCGCATAGGCACCGTCGAACGCCCGGTGGTCCCACGCCAGAGCCAGCACACCCACCGAATGGACCACCACCGCCTCGACACCATCGTCATCGACAACCACGACGGGCTTCCGGCTGATGCCGTCGGTCGACAAGATGGCCACCTGGGGCTGGTTGATGATGGGGAACTGGAACATCGTGCCGTACTGACCCGGGTTCGTGATGGTGAACGTCCCACCCACCAGGTCGTCGGGAACCAGCTTCTTCGAACGGGCACGGCCAGCCATGTCCACTATCGCCCGAGCCACCTCAGCAAGCGACATGTCTTCAACACCGCGGACGACCGGAGCGAGGAGGCCCTCGAAATCCAGGTCGACGGCGACCGCCAGATTCACATCGCCGTGCACGATCAGCTCACCGTCACCCACGCTGGCATTGATCCGCGGAAAGTCGGCCAACGCCTCAACGAGCGCCCGAACGATGAACGGCAGGTACGTGAGGCTCGAACCCTCGGCCTCCCGCCAGGCCGCCCGGTGCGCCTGCCTCACCACCTCGACACCCTCGAAGTCGACCTCCATGGCTGTGAGCACGTGCGGTGATGTGGACTTGGAGGACACCATGTGGCGACCGGTGCTCTGACGGATGGTGTTGAACGACTCAGCCCGACCGGGGTTGTCGCGCAGGAAGTTCTCGACGTCGGCCCGAGTGATGCGGCCACCCACGCCGGTTCCCGTGACCCGGGCCGAGTCGACACCGTTGTCGGCCAGCAGGGAACGGACAACCGGCGACAAGAGACGTGACGAACCGCCGGAAGGGGCCACAGGCACCGTCGGAGCGGCCGGCTCAGGCCGAGGCGGCGGATCAGCCTTCGGCGCCGGCGCAGAAGCAACGGTCGCCGTCACAGCCGGGGCCGCAGCGCCCTCGTCGATCTCGAATCTGGCCAGGAGGTCACCCACCTGGACAACCACCCCCTCGTTGGCGACGATCTCGACCAGCACCCCGGCCACCGGTGACGGCACCTCGGAATCGACCTTGTCGGTAGACACCTCGTAGAGCGGCTCGTCGAGTGCCACGTGGTCGCCAACCCGCTTGAACCACTGCGTAATCGTGCCCTCGGTGATCGCCTCTCCGAGCTGGGGAAGGAACACATCGGCCATCAGGACACCACCTCAGCCGTGCAGGGAACGGCCGGTCAGCGAGAGCACCGTCTCGCCGAACAGCTCGCTCAGGGTCGGATGGGGCTGGATGTGGGCCGCCACGTCATCGACGGTGGCCTCCCAGTTCACGGCCAGGTACCCCTGGCCGAGCTGTTCGGTTACCCACGGGCCCACCATGTGCACGCCCAGGATGCGACCGGCACGACCATCGGGACCGGCCTCGGCGACCACCTTCACGAGGCCGTCTGTGTCGCCCACGATCATGGCCCTGCCGTTGCCGACGAACCGGTGCGACGAAACCACCACGTCGTAGCCGGCCTCCCCGGCCGCCGCCTCGGTCAAACCGGCGAACGCCACCTCGGGATGGGTGTAGATGCACCACGGCACGGTCGCCGCATCCAGCGGCAGGGGCGACTCGCCGAGAAGGTCCTTCACTACGAACATGCCCTCGGCGAACGCCACATGGGCCAACTGCGGTGTTGCCACCACATCGCCCACGGCATACACACCGGGCTCACCCGTGAGCAGACGGTCATTGACAGATATGAAGCCCCGCTCGTCGACCTCGACCCGGGTACCCACCAGACCAGCCGCATCGCCGCGCGGGCTGCGCCCAACGGCCATGACCACGAGGTCCACCTCTACCTGGTCATCGCCGAACCGGACCACTGTCGAACCACCGGACGGTTCATGCCCTGAAACCGACACACCCGTGTACACGCTGATGCCGCGGCGGCGGAATGAACGACGCACGGCCTTGGCAACATCGGCGTCGCAGCCCACCAGAATCTCAGGCAGAGCCTCGAGCAAAGTGACCTCGGACCCCAGATCGGACAGCATCGAGGCAAACTCGCAGCCGATCGCCCCACCGCCGACGACCACCACCCGGGCGGGCACCTCGGTGATCGACAACAACTCGTCGCTCGTGACAACCAGGTCACCGTCGACCTCAAACCCGGAGATCGACCTCGGAGAGGACCCCGTTGCCAGCACCACGTGACCCGCCTGCAGCGTGGACGTTCCCTCTTGGTCGCCACCCGGAGAATGCTCAACGGTGACCGTGTGGTCAGGACCCAGACGACCGGTGCCGTCATAGACCGTGACGCCACGACCCGACAACAACGACCCGAGACCCTTGAACAGGTTGTCGATGACGCCCCTCTTGCGCTCCTGACTGACCGCCAGATCGACGGTGGGTTCACCGCCACCCGCATCAACACCAAACTCCGAAGCACCCTTCACCGCCCGCAGCAACGAAGCAGTCTCGAGCAGTTCCTTGGCTGGAATGCAGCCAACGTGCAGGCAGGTGCCGCCGATCAGGTGCTCCTCGACGAGACCCACGTCGAGGCCGGCCGAAGCTCCGTAAAGGGCAGCCGCATAGCCGGCAGGCCCCCCGCCGATGACAACCAGGTCGTGGCGCGTCACGCCGACACCAGAACCTGGACGGCGAACGCCATCAGCAATGCCATCCCGCACAGTAGGGCAGCCAGGATCAACAGACGCGTGCTCACCCGGTTGACGGTAACGGGCCTATGGTCGTGGCGTGCGCCGAATGCCCTATCTGCATCTACCTTCCACCCTCCTGGGCATCGCCCTGGTGGCTGCCGCCTGCGCAGGCGACATCCAGACAACGGCACCAACAGCCACCGCCACACCGGCCACGACCTCACCGGTAACAACCTCACCGGTAACAACCTCACCCACCGGCACCCCGGCGATCCTCGACTGGGAGGCCACCCTCATCGGAGGCGGCACCATCAACGGCGGCGACCTGGCCGGACACGACACCCTCTTCTGGTTCTGGGCCCCCACCTGACCGATCTGCAAGGCCGAAGCCCCGACGGTCGTCGAGGTCGCAGCAGAAGCGAACTACACCCTCATCGGCGTGGCAGGCCTGGCCCCCAACGAAGACGGCCTGACCGCAGTCGAGGAGTGGGGCATCGGCTCATTCCCCAACATCTCCGACCGCGGCCCCATCTGGAGCGCCTTCGGAGTATTCGGCCAACCAGCCGCCATCGTCGTGACGGCCGAAGGGAGCGTGCTCGGTCACATGGGTGCCCTCGACAAGGCCGGCTTCCAGGACCTGATGGACCGGGCCCACTCTGCCTGACTCTCTGTCTTCTTCCGGTCTCTGGCTTTCCACGGCTGTGGGCGTCGCCGGGCTCCGCTCGCTCGCAAACTGAGCTCGCTCGTCGAAACCCGGCACCGCCCTCTCCACACCAGCCAGGAGCAGGGAAACCGACAGAAACCCCTCAAACACTCCCAACCAACTGGCAGACAGTCGACCTGCCTCGCAGTTGGCTGGAAGGACACGGGTGGGAGACGACTGGCTGAGGGAGGGGCACCGGGGGTGGGGCGCAGCGACCTACGCCAGTCGAGCAAGCCACGCCGGCGGCGCCCGGCCCGCCAGACAGCCCGGCGATGGCCGACCAGGGTGAGAGACAGGACCAGGTGAAGAAGGCGCCGGGGTGACCAAGACGGCAAACCGGTGCTGCAGGTGGGGACATAGAGCCGTAGCCTGTCGGGGCGATCGGCAACAGGAGAGCAGAAATGTCGGGAAAGACCCTCAGCCAGAAGGTTTGGGACCGCCACGTGGTGCACGCGGCCGAGGGCCAGCCCGACCTGTTGTTCATAGACCTCCACCTCGTCCACGAAGTCACCTCACCGCAGGCCTTCGACGGCCTCCGTACAGCAGGCAGGGGCGTCCACCGGCCCGACCTGACCGTCGCCACCGAGGACCACAACGTCCCAACGGCCGATGTCGACCAGCCGATAGCCGACCCGGTCAGCCGCCGCCAGGTCGAGGCACTGCGTACCAACTGCGCCGAGTTCGGTGTTCCCCTCTACGGGATGGGCGACCCCGGGCAGGGCATCGTGCACGTCATCGGACCTGAGATGGGCCTGACCCTTCCCGGCATGACCGTGGTGTGCGGTGACAGCCACACCAGCACCCACGGGGCGTTCGGTGCACTGGCGTTCGGCATCGGCACGAGCGAGGTCGAACACGTGCTCGCTACCCAGACCCTCCCCCAACAACAGCCGGGCACCCTGGCTGTGACCGTCAACGGCGAGCTGCCGGCCGGGGCCACCGCCAAGGACGTGATCCTGGCGATCGTGGGGCGCCTGGGAACCGGTGGTGGCATCGGTTCGGTCATCGAGTACCGGGGCGACGTGATCCGCAACCTCTCAATGGAAGGCCGCATGACGGTCTGCAACATGTCGATCGAGGCCGGTGCGCGGGCCGGCATGATCGCCCCCGACCAGACCACGTTCGACTACCTGGCTGGCAGGGCCCACGCTCCAACGGGCGCCGACTGGGAGGCAGCTGTGGCCGACTGGGCCACGCTGACCACCGATGATGACGCCGTGTTCGACTCAGAGATCGTGCTGGACGGCGCCGACATAGTGCCGCACGTGTCGTGGGGTACGAACCCGGGCCAGGTCGTGCGTCTCGACGGTTCGGTTCCGGATCCGGCCCAGATTGCCGACGCGGGCGAAAGCGAGTCTGCAGGCCGGGCCCTCGACTACATGGGCCTCACTGCCGGCACCCCCATGCGGGACGTTGCCATCGACACCGTGTTCATCGGGTCGTGCACCAATGGCCGAATCGAGGACATGCGGGCCGTGGCAGCCGTCGCCGAGGGCCGCAGCGTGAAGGACGGTGTACGCACGCTCGTCGTTCCGGGATCGGGCGCCGTCAAGGCTCAGGCCGAGGCCGAGGGCATCCCGGCCATCCTCACCGCAGCCGGCTTCGACTGGCGTGAACCTGGCTGTTCAATGTGTCTCGCCATGAACCCCGACAAGCTCACGGCAGGTGAACGGTGCGCCAGCACCAGCAACCGCAACTTCGAGGGCCGTCAGGGCCGTGGCGGTCGCACCCACCTGGTGTCCCCCACCGTGGCTGCAGCCAGCGCAATCGCCGGACGGTTCGCCTCACCGGCAGACCTGGACTGAGGAGGCAGGGAAGAAGATGCAACCAGTAGAGATCGTCTCGGGCACCGCCGTTCCGCTGCGGCGTTCCGACGTTGACACCGACCAGATCATCCCCTCCGACTGGCTGAAGAGGGTCGAGCGCACCGGCTTCGACAAGGGCCTGTTCTCGGAGTGGCGCGACAACCGAGAGTTTGTGCTCAACGACGAGCGGTTCGAGGGTGCCGTCGTGCTCGTGGCCGGCCCCAACTTCGGTACCGGGTCATCGCGCGAGCACGCCGTGTGGGCCATCCAGCAGTACGGGTTCGCCGCCGTCGTGTCGCCCCGCTTTGCCGACATCTTCCGAAACAACTGCACCAAGAACGGCCTAGTTCCGGTGCAGGTTCCCGCCGAGGTAGGCGAGGCACTGCTCGATGCCAGTGAGGCCGACCCGGGGCTGGTCGTGACGATCGACGTGGCCAACCTGACCCTCGAGGCTCCCGACGCCGGAATCTCGTGTTCCTTCCCGCTGGATTCTGCCACCCGGGAACGCTTCCTCAAGGGCCTCGACGACATAGGGATCTCGCTGCGCCACGAAGATGCCATCGTCGGTTACGAGGCGGACCGCCCCGCCTGGCTACCGACGACCTCCTGATCCGGGACCGGACCTCACAGAGCGGCGGACCGCCGCGCTTCAGGTCCCCGCTCCTGCCATGCTGTGGCCGATGAACACGATGACACGACGCCGGGCCGCCCTGTTGGTGGTGATCACCCTTTCCGCTGCGGCCTGCGGTTCGGTCGACTCCAGCGGCCAGATCCGCCTCTCGGGCGCCACCTCGACTCTCCCCTCTGAGGCTCCACCACCGGCCTCCACCACGACCGCCACACCGACCACGACCGCACCACGGCCGGCAACCACGACAACAGTGGCGACCGTCGACGTCAGCGAGGTGGAGTTGACCAGTGGCCTTGTCCCGTTCACCGCCTGCCAGGACCTGCTCGTATACCTGCGGACCGAGGCCACCGAACGGGTCGGCCCCTACGGCCTGGGCCAGGGTGGCGGATACTTCGGTGGACCGGTCATGTTCGAACGCGCCGAGGCAGGCGTGGCGATGTCAGCACCGGCGATGGCCATGGATGACGCTGAGTTTGTCATGGGTGGTTTCGAAGAAGGACCGATGCTGGCAGGCGTCGACTACTCCGGCACCAACGTGCAGGAACTCGGCATCGACGAACCCGACCTCATCAAGACCGACGGCAGCCGGATCATCGTGGTTCAGGGCAAAGAACTGCACAACATCGACGTGTCGGGTGCCGAGGCCGTCCTCACCGACACGCTCGTCCTGGAGAACCAGTGGAGCAGCGACCTCCTCCTGGCCGGCGACCGCCTGCTCGTAATGGCCTCCACCGAGCCACCCTGGGACTTCTACGGCCCTGAGGCAGGCGACGGTGTGACCAGCCCACTGAGCCGACTTGTCACACCGGGCCAGTGGCGACAGCTGACCAGCATCATCGAGGTCGACCTGAGCGACCCCTCCAACATGGCTGTCGCCAACACCCTCACCCTCGGTGGCCGCTACCTGAGCGCCCGCGTGGTGAACGGTGCGGCCCGGATAGTCACCACCTCGACACCCGACGACCTGCCGTTCGTCTACCCGGCCAACGAGGCCGGCGAGGAGCGTGCCGAGGCGGCCAACAGGGAGGCCATTGCACAGACCGAGATCGCCGACTGGATGCCCCGCTACGTCCACGAGGCCGGTGACGGCACGGTCACCGACGGAATGCTGGTCAACTGCCGCGACGTCGCACACCCGGTGGAGTTCTCGGGCTTCTCCACACTGTCGGTACTCACCGTCGACCTGGCCGAACCCCTGGGCAATCCGTCGAGCATGGGTGTGCTGGCCGACGGCCAGACCGTATACGCCGGCAACGAACACCTCTACGTGGCCACCAACCGGTACGTCGAAGCCACCGAGGGACCCTGGAACGAGCCCGATAACGACTACGCCACCTCCATCCACCAGTTCGACGTGACCGACCCGGCCGCCACCCCCTACACGGCCTCCGGCACAGTTCCCGGCCACCTTCTGAGCCAGTTCTCCATGTCGGAGCACCAGGGCCACCTGCGTGTCGCCAGCACCCTCGGCAGCCCGTGGTGGTTCCAAGACGAGAGCGAGTCCCTAGTAACCGTGCTGACCCGCGACGAGGGCGAGCTTCTCCAGGTTGGCCAGGTGGGCGAAATGGGCCGCGGCGAGCGCATCTTCGCCGTGCGCTTCATCGGCGACACCGGCTACGTGGTCACCTTCCGCCAGACGGACCCCTTCTACACACTCGACCTGTCCGACCCGACAGCACCCACCGTGATGGGCGAGCTCAAGATCGCCGGGTACAGCGGCTACCTGCACCCCGTTGGCGACGGCCTGATCCTGGGCATAGGACAGGACGCAACCGACGAGGGCCGCACGACGGGCGCCAAGGCAACCCTCTTTGACGTATCGAACCTGTCCACTCCCGCCGTGCTCGACACCTGGCAGGCCAGTGGCGGAAGCAGCTCGGTCGAATGGGACCACCGGGCGTTCCTGTGGTGGGAGCCAGGGCAGCTTGCGGTGATGCCGTTCAACGACTGGCGCAACGACATCAACGCTGCTGTGGTCCTCCAGATAGCCGACGGCACCGTTGCCGAGATGGGCCGCGTCAACCACATGCCGGACCCCGGCGGCCCCATCGAGTTCCCCTGCCCGACGATCGACGCCGATCTGTTCGGCGGTGCCGCCGTCCCAGAGGGCATCGAGGCCGAGTTGGCCCTGTTCGTTCCCGAGGGAATCACGCTCATGCTATGCGTAGCCGATGAGACCGACCCTGAAAAGGACATCTATCCCTGGGTCGATGGCTACATGTGCGAGTTCCTGAACGCCGACGATGTGGCGGAATACGGCATGGAGTTCGGAATCGAGGCGCTCGAGGTGCCCGAGGGGGCCACCATCGGCGCCTGCTTCCCCGACAACTACACTTGGATGCCACCGATCGAACGCACACTCATCATCGGCAACGACCTCTGGTCCTACAGCTGGGGCCAGGTGCAGGCCAACAACCTCGCCAGCCTCGAACGCCTGCAGACCGTCAGGTTCGGGAACAGGTACTGAACCCCTCAGGCCGGGGGCCTCAGGCCACCTTCTCGACCGAGTCCTCCCAGGAACCGAAGCCGCCGATCAGATCAGAGACATCTCCGAAGCCCTCGGACCGGAGCATGCTGGCAACCACCGACGACCGGTAGCCGCCGGCGCAGTAGACAACGGTCGGCCGATCGGGTGTGAGCTCATCCATGCGCTCGCGCACCATGGACACGGGAAGGTTCACCGAGCCGGGGATGGCCCCCTCGGTGCCGCACTCTCCCACGGCCCGCACGTCGACAACCTGGAGGTCGTCGATGTCGGCGATGCGCTCGGCGAACACACCCGAGGTGAGACGGGAGGCGGCGGCCGTGCGGTCCGGGTTGCCGGTCATGGCCTCGTAGGGGTCTACGAGGCTGCCAACCACCCTGTCGAAGCCGATGCGTGCAAGGCGGTTCTTTGCCTCGAGCTCGGTTCCCGGATCGGCGAACAACACGATGTCGACGTCAACGGGAACAACCGAACCGGCAAACTCGGCGTAGCGCCCGTTCAGGCCGACGTTTATGGCACCCACCAGGTGCCCGCGGGCGAAGTCCTCCGGGTCGCGCACGTCGACCAGGACAGCGCCGCCGGCAGTGGCTGCGTCAACCTCGTCGAGCGACAGGCCGGTGGGCAACTGCTCCTCGTTGAGCAGGCCGTGCTCGCTCTGGTTCAACACGGCGTCGTAGGGGAAGTAGGCGGGCGCTGTCGGCTGCCCCTCGGTGATGAGGTCGATGAAAGTGTCGCGGTCGGGCACCTTCACCGCGTAGTTGTTGCGGCGCTGCTCGCCGATGGTGGATGACGTATCGGTCGACAGGTTCTTGCCGCAGGCGGAACCGGCACCGTGCCCCGGGAACACCCGGGTTGCATCGGGAAGGGTCATTAAGCGCTCGTGGAGACTGTCGTAGAGACAGCTTGCCAGCTCGTCACGCGAGTGGCCAAAGGACACAAGCAGGTCCGGCCGCCCCACGTCGCCGATGAACAGCGTGTCGCCGGTAAGCACCGCGTATGGCTCAGCGTCGTCGGCGTGTTCCCACACGACCATGCTCAACGACTCGGGTGTGTGTCCCGGCGTGTGGCGGAACTCCAGTACCACCTCGCCCAGCACCATCTGCTCGCCGTCGCCGAGTGGCCGGAAGTCGAACTCGGGCGACGCCACCGACGAATAGCCGATGTCAGCACCGGTGGCAGCAGCCATCTCCAGGTGACCTGACAGGAAGTCGGCGTGGAAGTGGGTCTCGACCACCAACTCGATCGATAGACCCGCCTCGGCGGCATCGGCCAGGTACTCGCCTACGTCACGTCGGGGGTCCACCACAACCGCACGGCCCGTCGACTCGTCGCCGACCAGGTAGGAGGCCTGTGAGAGGCAGTCCAGGTATTACTGGGTGAAGATCATGCGCCCGCAGTGGACGATGCGACCCTGATTACCTGGGCGGCACCGTCGGCGTCAACCGACGAGCCCCTGTTGTAGGGGAGCATCCCCAACATGACAGCCATAGGGCAGATGTTCAGTGCAGCGGTGGTGGCAAGGGCCGCGCCGATGAGCAGCGAGAGCACCCAGAAACCGGAAACGACAGTATTCAGGGCGAAGCCGACAACCAACAGCAGGCCGGCTGTGAACCTGACCTGTCGATCCATGGCCCAACGCGACTTGCCGAGCACCAGGTCGCCACCGGCCTCATTCCATGCAATGACACCACCGTCGAGAACACTGGCCGTCCGGCACCCCGCTGCCGCAAGGCGCTCGCCAGCCTGGGTGGCGCGCTGGCCCGACTCGCAGACAAGCACGATCGGACCGATCGCCTCGGCGAACTGCTCACAGCGCCCTGCAAGCAGGTCGAGCGGAAGGTGCACAGACCCTGCGATGTGCCTCGTCTCGTACTCGGCACTCGTGCGAACGTCTACAAGCGTTACAGCGGGCCCGTTCTGGAGCTGGTTCTTCAGTTCGTGCGCGTTGACTCTCGTGATTTCCATGGTGTCCCCGTTTCGTCGGCGGTCCCTGTGGTTCAAGTGTGCCCCAAACAGCAGACGATTGGCACCCCGGCTCAGGGCCGACCTCAGCCCAGGTGGCCCGGCCGCTCAACGGCATTGGGATCCTCGCCCGTGTCGCGCACACGGGCGATCTTGTTCAACGCCGAGATGAACGCCCTCGCCGACGCCTCGACCACGTCGTTGGCCAGTCCCCTTCCGGACACCTTCAGGCCGTCGCTGCTCTCAAAGGAGAGGGCCACGTCGGCAAGTGCGTCCACCCCACCGGTAACCGACATCACGTTGTAGTCGGTGAGGTGGCCGTCGATTCCAGTGGCGATCTTGACAGCCGTGCACGAGGCATCGACCATTCCGGAACCCTCGACAGAGACCGACTTCTCCTCGCCATGCACCCGCATCACAAGGTCGGCCGACGGCGTGGTCTGGCTTCCGGCCCTGACGTCGATGCTGACAAGGGAGAAGGTGGCCTCCACCCTGTCGCCCATCTCCTCGGCAACGAGCGCCTCAAGGTCGGCGTCGGTTAACTGCACCTTGCGGTCAGCCAGTTCCTTGAAGCGGGTGAAGGCGGCGTTGAGGGCATCGCCCTGGATCTCAATACCCATCTTCTGGAGGGCATCTTTGAAGGCGGCCCGGCCAGAATGCTTGCCGAGCACCAACTGGCTCTCACCCTGGCCCACAACGGAGGGATCCATGATCTCGTAGGTGGTGCGCTCATTCAGCACACCGTGCTGGTGGATGCCGGCCTCGTGGGCAAATGCGTTGCGCCCGACCACGGCCTTGTTGAACTGCACCGGGTAGCCGGTGAGGCGGCTCACCATGCGCGACGACCTCGCCAGTTCCTCGGTGCGGATGCTGGTCTCGACGGTGTCGTAGGTGTCAGGCCGGGTGCGGATGGCCATGACGATCTCCTCCATGGCGGCGTTTCCGGCCCGCTCCCCGATGCCGTTCACGGTGCACTCCACCTGCCTGGCTCCCGCCTGCACGGCGGCAAGCGAGTTGGCAACGGCGAGACCCAGGTCGTTGTGGCAGTGGGTGCTGATCACGTAGTCGCCGCGGACCCTCTGCCTGATTGCGCGTATGCGCTCGGCCCACTCGGCCGGGATGGCATAGCCGACCGTGTCGGGAATGTTGAGCGTGCCGGCACCGTTGTCCACCGCCGCCTGGAGGACATCGCACATGAAGTCGAAGTCGGACCTGGAGGCGTCCTCGGGGCTGAACTCCACGTCGTCGGTGTAGCCACGGGCCCGCGCCACCGCCGAGGCGGCCTCGGCCAGGACCTGCTCGGGGCTCATCTTGAGCTTGTGCTCCATGTGCGTGGGGCTCGTGGCGATGAACGTGTGGATGCGACGCCGCTCAGCAGGCTCGATGGCCTCCCAGCAGCGGTCAATGTCTTTGTGGGCGGTACGCGAGAGACCACAGATCACGGGACCCTTGACGGACGAGGCAATGGCATGCACGGCCTCGAAGTCGCCCTGGCTGGCAATGGGAAAACCCGCCTCGATGTAGTCCACGCCCAGGCGCGCCAACTGCTCTGCGATCTCGAGTTTCTCGCCCGTGTCGAGGGATATGCCCGGCGACTGCTCGCCGTCACGGAGGGTTGTGTCGAAGATGACAACCCTGTCTCTTGTCGGTGTGTCGCTCATTGCCTGCTCCGGTCGTGTGCTGGTTCGGTGTTGCTGGTCTGGTCGGTCAGTTCCTGTGTGAAAAACGAGAGAACCTCCCGGCCCTTGGGGCTCAGGAGGTTCGGGCGAACGCGTATGGGTGCGTTCGCCCTAGGTCAGCAGCAGGAGGTTGAGTTCGGTTCGCATGGCCCATCAGTGTAGACCCAGAGTGTCGACCAGTCGCAACCCGGTATTCAGCCACGGTCAAGGTGGCCTCAGGTCAGGCCGATTCCGTGGACGCTGATGATCCCCTCCTGTTCAGCAAGGCTCGCAACCACATCGGCCCCGACAGCCTGATCGGTGGTGAGCACCATTACAGCCGTCGCAGCTCCAGCGTCGTGCCCGACGGTCATGTTCGCCACGTTCACCCCGGCGTCGCCCACCACGGTCCCCACCAGGCCGATCATTCCGGGGCGGTCGTCGTTTCGCACAACCAGCATGTGGTCGCTAGGTGGCACGTCGACAGGGTGGTCGTCGATCATCACGATCCGTTGCTCCGCTGACAGGCCTGCCAGCGTGCCCGACAGTGCCAGATGGCCCGAGCGCAGCGTGATGGTGTTGAGATAGTCGGTTGCGGTCGACGAGGAGACCGTGCGCACGTCGAGGCCCCGCTCACGGGCCATCTCATCGGCGTTCACGTAGGTGATGGCCTCGGCCACCACCCTGTCCAACAAGCCCTTCACCACCGCCAGGGTGGCAAGACGATCGTCGACCTCTCCTATCTGGCCGCGGAACTCCACGTCGAGGCGGTCGGGCAGGCGACCTGAGAGCGCCCCGAAGACCTCACCCAACTTCTCGGCCAACGGAACGAACGGCCTGATCACCTCCGGGGCGACGCCCACGTCGATGTTCACAGCGAAAGGCACGTACTCACCGGCCAGTGCTAAGACCACCTGTTCGGCGATCGTGGTGCCGGCCTTGTCCTGGGCCTCCGCTGTGCTGGCACCAAGGTGGGGCGTCACCACAACCTGTTCCAGGTCGAACAGCGGTGAGTTGGTGGTTGGCTCCTCGGCGAACACGTCGATGGCGGCACCGGCGATGCGGCCGGACCGGATTGCATCGGCAAGGGCCTCCTCGTCCACTATCCCTCCCCGGGCCACGTTCACGATGCGCTGACCCGGCTTGGACATCGCCAGCAGGTCAGCACCCACCAGCCCGACCGTGTCAGGGGTCCTCGCCAGATGCAGGGTAAGAAAGTCGGACCGCTCCACCACCTCATCCAGGTCCACCATCTCGATGTTCAGGTTCCTGATGCTCTCCTCGACCACAAACGGGTCATGCGCCAGGATCCGCATGCCGAACGCAGCGGCACGCTCGGCAACCAGCCTGCCGATGCGTCCCAGGCCGACGATTCCGAGGGTCTTGTCGCACAACTCGACGCCCTGCCAGCGGGAACGGTTCCATGCCCCACCCACGAGGTCGGCGTGAGCCTGGGGGATGCACCGGGCCTGGGCCAAGAGCAGGGCCATCGTGTGCTCCGCTGCTGAAATCGAGTTGGAGAGGGGTGCGTTGACCACCATCACGCCACACCGGGTGGCCGAACGCACATCGACGTTGTCGAGGCCGATTCCTGCACGACCAACAACTTCCAGGCCCTCTGTGGCCTCCAACACCTCGGCCGCCACCTGCGTCGCCGACCTGACGATGAGCGCCGAAGCGCCCTCGAGTGCAACGACCAGGTCGGCTCCGTTCAGGCCCAGTTGAATGTCGACGTCGTGACCAGCGCCGCTCAGCAGTTCAAGGCCGGACGTAGCGATCTCCTCGGTGACCAGAACCCTTGCCATGTGTAGAGCGTGCCCCGGCCCGTAGCTGCTCGCAACCGCGTTCCGACAGTCGTCACATGGCGTTCACGTTTGCGATGCGTCAGGCACCGTTCGCCTCGAGTGGCGGCAGGTCGTCGGCCGGGTCGAATCCGAAGCGTTGGGCGAAGAACGACAACTCGGCCTCGAGCGCACGCACGATGTTTGGGGCCCGCCGAAAGCCGTGGCCCTCGTCGGGGAACTCCAGATAGGCGAACGGAACACCCTTCTCACTCAGGGCATCGGCCATGCTGCGGGCCTGGTTCGGTGGAACTATCGGGTCCTCGGCCCCCTGGAGCAACAACATCGGCGTGGCAAGCAGGTCGGTGTGGTGGATCGGAGACCTCGCCCGGTACACCGCCTCGTCGCCGGGCCATGCACCCACCAGGCGGTCAAGGTAGCGGGCCTCGAACTTGTGGGTGTCGGCCGCAAGCGCCGCCAGGTCGGCCACGCCGTAGCGGCTGGCCCCAGCCGTGAACACATCGTGGAAGGTGACAGCGGCCAGCACCGTGAAGCCGCCGGCGCTTCCGCCCTTTATCGCCATGCGCTCCACGTCCACATCACCCCGGTCCGCCAGGAAACCGGCAACCGCCACACAGTCCTCCACGTCTGCGACACCCCACTCCCCCCAGAGCCGGTGCCGGTATGGGCGGCCGTATCCGGTCGAACCCCGGTAGTCCACGTCGGCCACCACGAAACCACGGCTGGTCCAGTAGGCGATGGAGAGCTGCAGCTGGGTGCGGGCCGCACCCGTCGGGCCGCCATGGGCCAGCACCAACAGCGGAGGACGCTCACCGTCAGGTACCCGGAAGTCCGGGTTGGTCGGTGGGTAGACGAGGGCGTACGCCTCCTCACCGTGCGACGTCGGGAAACTGACGGACTCGGGAACCGGAAACCAGCCATGCTCGAGATTCAGGTCGCGGCGCCTGCTCAGTTCCCTGACACCCCCCGGACCAATGGCCACCACCACAGGCTCGCTGACCCACGAGGCCACAACCGCCACCACGCCGTCGCCACGAGCTGAGACAGCACCGACAGAAGTGGAATCCACTGTCACGTCTGTGACCGTGCCGTCGTCCACCAGTACCGACAAGCGGTCGATGCCGTCCACCCGCCGTGCGAACCAGACCTCGTCGCCGACGAACGCGTACCTGGACATCCCGAACACCCACTGCGGGGTGGCAACCTCGAAGTCTCCCGAGGTGAGCTGCTCCAACGACCCGTCGACCCCCAACCTGTACAGGTGCCACCAGCCGTCACGGTCGGTGACAACGTGGAGCACCCCATCGGCGTTCCACCCGGGCTGGAAGAAGGACTCTCCGGACCCGGCCTCTGCAACGCCACCACCACCGACAAGACATGGACCTGAGATGACGCCGTCGTCGAAGTCGGCCACCCACAGTTCGGTGTCGTCCCACGGAAGGTTCGGGTGGTCCCACTGGACCCAGGCCAACCGTCCACCATCGGGAGAGATGCGCGGCGACGACACGAAGTCGGGGCCCGACATCAGAACCTCCAACCGCAACGAGCCGTCCAGAGCCACGGCCACCAGTTCGTTGGCCGGTTCGCTCCCCTGCCGATGCGACTCCCGGATGCACACATACCAGCGGCCATCCGGTGTCGGCCGGCCGTCTGCATATCGGAACTCCCTAGGTGATCCCGGCTTCGGCGTCAGAGCAGTCGGTGAGCCGCCCGCGTCCATCCGGTAGAGGCGCTGGTCGGAGTGGTCGCTGTAGACAAGCGTGCCACCGAACGCCCACCACGCTCCGCCGCCGTACTCGTGCACCAGGGTTCGGACGTTCACCTCTGGAGAAACTGCATCCACCCCGTCACACACGACGACGGAACGACCACCCTCATCGGGACGTGACTCGGACCACCAGACCCTGTCACCGTCCACTACAACCTCGGTGGGTGACGCAGCTCCGGCCACCAGCAGGCCTGCAGTTATCGGCGACCCCCAACTTCCGTAGGGCGCCGCTTCCACTAGTCCCCCCATCTCAGGATTTCGACCACCTGGTCACCGAGGGTCAGCGGGTCGTACGGCTTGACGATCAGGCCAGCGCACCCCAGCAATTCATGGTCGTGGCGGCTAAGGGAGTCGAGCTTCGCTGTGAAGAGCACAACAGGTACGTCCGCCAGCGCTGCGTCGGCGGCAAGTTCCGCGAGCACCGCCCTTCCGTCCATCACCGGCATCATCATGTCCAACAGAATGGCATCGGGCGATGTGTCACCGGCGACACAGAGACCCTCGGCACCCGATTGTGCCGTCATTACATCCCAGTCCATGGTCGCCTCCAGGCTGGCCAAGACGACCATGACAATGAGGTGCCGAGCACCGAGCGGTGCATCGGGACGCGGCCTCAACCCGGACAACGCCCCCTTCAGCAACGCTGGTGCCATGCAGCCACCGTTTCGTTGGCCCTCCGGGGCACCCTCTACCGGGCTACAGGGGCCTCACCGCGACCCGGCTCTGAACAGACCCTAGTGCAGCCCCGATCACAGGGCCTATGGCTTGGTGGATCGCCTACCGGTTCAACAGGTCAACCACCCTGGTGAGGCCCTCTTCGAGGTCGGCGTCGCCCAGGGCGAACGAGAGACGGGCGTAGCCGGGGGTGCCGAACGCCTCACCGGGGACTATCGCCACCTTGGCCTCGTCCAGGATGATGCCTGCCAACTCGTTGGTCGTCGAGGCGGTCCTTCCCGCAATGTCCCGGCCGAGCAGGGCCGACATGTCCGGGTAGGCGTAGAAGGCGCCCTGGGGCTCCAGCAGCTCAAGGCCGTCGATCTGGCGGAGCAGCCCCGACATTGCAACCCGCCGCCTGTCAAAGGCCCCGCGCATGGCCACAACGTCGGTCAGGTCGCCAGCTACCGCCGCCAGGGCCGCCCGCTGTGACACGTTCGCCACATTGCTCGTGGCGTGCGACTGCAGGTTCGCCGCAGCCTTCACCAGGTCGGCTGGACCGATCATCCAGCCGACGCGCCAGCCGGTCATGGCATAGGTCTTGGCGACACCGTTCAGCACCACGCAGGTGTCTGCCAGGTCCGGAACCAGAGCACGGATGGAGTGGTGCTCGTGTCCGTCGTATGTGAGGTGCTCGTAGATCTCATCAGCAATGACCCAGATGCCGTGCTCGTGTGCCCACTGCCCGATGGCCCTGATCTCGTCGGCCGGATAGACCGCCCCGGAGGGATTGGAGGGCGACACGAAGAACAACGCCTTGGTGTCGGGGGTGCGGGCCGCCTCCAACTGGTCGACGGTGACCCGAAAGCCCGAGGCCACATCCGTCTGGAGAACCACGCTCGTTCCACCGGCAAGGGCGATGCACTCCGGGTAGGTGGTCCAGTAAGGCGCCGGAAGGAGGACCTCGTCGCCGGGGTTCAAGAGGGCGGCACACGAGTTGTAGACGGCATGCTTGCCACCGTTTGTCACCAGCACCTGTGAGACCTCAGGGCGCCATCCCGAGTCACGCTGGGTCTTTTCGACCAGCGCCGCCTTCAGCTCCGGCAGCCCGCCCGCCGCCGAGTACTTGTGGTTCACCGGATCCCCACAGGCCGCTACAGCAGCAGCGACGATGTGGTCCGGTGTAGGGAAATCGGGTTCACCGGCACCGAACCCGATGACAGGTTCGCCTGCCGCCCGCAATTCCCGGGCCTTGTTGGTAACGGCCATTGTCGCCGACTCGGCGATGGCTCCGACACGGGCGGAAAGGCGTTGGGTGGTCATTGGGGCTCCCGGCTTGGCTGCTTGCCGCCAGTCTGCCAGCAGCGGTCCACCGATCGCTGCCCTATTCAGCCACAGGCGGTGAAGTAGGGCGCCAGGTACTCAAGGGCCAGGTCACCCACAGCCTGCTGGGCCAGACCCTGATAGGCGAGGCAGGCTGCAACCTCCAGCTCACCGCGGCCACACCCCAACTGCCGGGCCCGGTCGTCAAACTCGGATGTACGCATCAGGCGGTCAACCGCTGCAAAGGGATGGTCCGGGTCATCGGCCTCGAGGCTTGCAAGGGTCCGGCCAGCGAGGCTGTCGAGAACCTGTTCCGCAACCACACGACCCGCCCTGGTCAACTCAACGCAGGTCTTGGCATCGGACGGCTGGGTGACAGGAGCGTCGCCACACGCGGTGAGCGGCGCCGAACCCAGGGCGACAGCAAGGAGCATGGCGGAAAAGCGCATCACCTTCGACGGTAGCGGCAGGGTGCGGTGGGAAACGGTCAGCCGGCACCGACGATCATCGCAACTACCACGAAGTGGATCACAACCGCAGTGGTCACGAGCGCATGCCAGACCTCGTGGTATCCGAACACCCTGGGAGACAGGTCCGGCCACCTGACGCCCAACATGATCGCACCACCGCTGTACAGAAGACCCTCGATGACTATCAGCAGCAACACCGATGTATCGAGGGCCCGGAACAGGTCTGGTGCCACCATGATCGGCACCCAGCCGAGGGAGAGGAACAACGTGTTCATGAGGCCACGTGGAGGGTGGAACGGAAGCATCCGCAGCGTCACACCGATGGCGGCACCAATCCAGGTCGCCCACAACAACAACCGTGCAGATCGTCCCTCGAGGCTCGACACGGCGACCGGCGTGGCACTGGCGGCTATGAGAATGAAGATCGCCGCATGGTCGAACCTGAACAGCAACTCCCACACAGGGATGGACCAGCGGCGCAGGTGCACCAGGGCACTGGCCACGAACATCAGCAGCGCCCCGACGGCGAACACCCCGGCTCCGAGCCGGTCGGCTCCGGGAGGGGTCTCCCAGACGAGCGCTGCACCACCGGCCACTGTCAGAGGAACAGCCGCCCGGTGCATGACTCCGCGCCAGAGGGGGCGCCCGTGCACCAGGGACCGCCTTACCGACTCGGAGACGTTGCCGGGAACCTCGTTGTGCGCGTCCACCACGGCGACGAACCTAGACGCTGGGACTGGTGTACATGAGCCTGGCCGAGTCGGTCACGTGACCAGACGCAGCGCTGCCGTGGCGGCCATGGCCGCCAGTACCACGATGACGAACGGCGCCCGCCGCCAGACCGCCACAGCGCCGACCGCCACCCCGAACAGTCTGGCGTCGACGGTCAACGAAGTCCCGTCGGTGACCGACATCATCACCAGCAGGGCCGAGAACAGAGCCGCCGGCAGCAACGACGCAACGGGCGCAAGGGGCCTGCTGAACCGCTCCCCTGCCGAGAGGCCGACCAGCTTGAACAGGTAGGCGCCTGCCGAGAGCACGAGGATCCCACCCCAGCTCACAGGTCCGCTCCACCTTCGCCGCCAACCCGTGTTGACCTGGCGGCAACCCAGAGGCCCGGCCCGACCGCAGCCGCGGCAAGGAGCATTGGCAGGCCGGCGGCCGTTGTTGGCACTGCCACCACGGCGATGGCGGCACCGACCAGTGCTGTGACCCTGCCGGGCCTAGTCCGAAGGTGAGGCACCAGCAGGGCCACGAACGCTGCCGGGAACGCTGCATCGAGGCCCCAGGCGCCGGGGTCATCCAGCACCCCACCCAACAACACGCCAAGGACCGTGCCGGTGTTCCAGAACACGAACAGCCAGATTCCAGTGAACCAGAAGGCGTCCCTACCGTGTTCCGGAGTGTCCTGGGCGGTGGCCATCGCAGTCGTCTCGTCGATGAGGAACTGTGCAGCCACCAGCCGGCGCCCCTTTCCTGCACCCAGCATCGGCGCCATGACCGGCCCGTAGAGCGAGTTCCGCGCAGCCAGCAACAGGCCGCTGCCCACAGCCGCCGCGGTGCTCCCGCCACCGGCAACAACCGAAACAACAGCGAACTGCGACGCCCCGGTGAAGGTGAGCACCGACAGGGCGGATGCCTGATACAGCGAAAAGCTCGAGGTGTCTGCGAAAACGCCGAAGGTGATTCCTATGAAGCCCGTGGCCGCGGCCAGCACGAAGGCCTGGCGACGGTGGCCTACCAACCTCACCGTTTCAAGAGGGCGACCAACTGGTCGACCATTTCGTTCAACTCGGCGGCGCAGGCGTGAAAGACATCCTGGTCGCCAGAAGCAGGATCTACGACCTCCTCCCACTCCTCGATGTCGACGGCCGCCAAATCCATGCCTGTCAGGCGCTCGCCCAGGGAGCCCGCCGTGGGTAGGTGGCGTACCAGCCTCGGAAGGGTCGCTGTACGGGCAGCCACCTCCGGGTGGTGGCGCCTGATCCAGGCAACGTGGCCGGGCTCCATGGCCACAACCAGGTCAGACCTGGCGTGCTCGTCGCCGAACTGGCGGCTCCTGTGGTCCATGTCGGAGAGGTTGAGGTTGGCGAGGGCCAGGCGGGTGCGCTGGCTCATGGGGTGACCCTCGAGAACCAGGGTGCCTGCCGCTACCGCCCGGTACCCGGGCGCCCGATCGGCAAACATCACACGGGCCATCACCGATCTGGCGGCGTTGCCCGTGCAGAGGAAACAGACGACGGGTCTGGAGTCATACCCGTCGTTCAACGTCCGCTCCCCTGTTCGCTTGAAGCCGGCCTGTGCGTGACCGTCACAAACAGGGCCTCTGCCTCGGCGGTTACCTCACCTGCAACGAGACACCTTGCCCTGGCTACGAGGCGGCGCCCCGACTGCCTCTCCACCCATGCCTCCAGGCGCAGGTCGGTGTCTATCGGTGTGGCCTTCCGGTAGCGAACCTCGAGGCGCGCTGTCACGGCCGGGCCCGCGTCCACCAGCCCGGGTGCGCCGCTCAGGATGTCGTCGAACAGCCCGGCAAGGAAACCTCCGTGGAGTCGGCCCGGTGGACCCTCGCGGCTCCGGCCGGTGTGTACTTCGCCGACGACGATCTGCCTTCTCTCGGGATCGGTTTCGCGGACGACAGTCATTGGTGGTGCCAGGGGGTTGTGATCTCCACGGTAGAGGCTGTGCTGGCGGTGCTCGGCGCGCAGGCGCCCCCGGCCGGCGTCGTCGAGGTCCTCATCGGACGCCTCGTACCAGCGCAGCCTCTCCAACCTGCCCAGCCGGCTCCTGGCCTCGGCAACCAGTCGGCTGGCCTCCTCCAGCTGTTCAGGCGGGGACTGAAGCAGGTGCAGGTCATCGACGAGGCCGCGAACCCCGTCGGCAAGGTTCTGCCGGGCAGCGTTCTCGTCGCCGCCATCCGGTGCGTTCGCAGCGGGTTGATCAGCGGTCGACATGGCCTCCTGTCTAGCGGGTCGACCGCTACGGGCGGTCAGCGACCGGGATCCTCGCCCATCTCGGCGAGGCCATCCCTCAGCGCTGCACGGAGCCGACGGACGATGTCGGGACCCAGGTGGGTGACCAGCCCCCGACCGGCACTTCCGACCTCCTCGACGGTGAGGATCACCCTGGGCAGGGCATCGTCGTAGTCGTCGCTGATGGCCACTGCCCACGAGATCGGCGTCAGGTCGGCCTCCTCGAATCCCAATGGATAGTCGGTCGAGCTGAACGGATAATCGTCGATGGAGCGTCGCATGCCGGGAGTCTGGCATCAGACCTTTCGACTGACCAGATAGATTCCTGACTAATCTGATCGGAATAGTGTTGATTCTCCGAACAACCCTCTATAGATTGTCCTCCTAATCCCGACCAAACCTATCGGCTTTACCAGGACCCGAGACATGGCAACGCCCGACACCACAGTCCAGATACGCAGCAAACCCGCCCTGTCGCGCTCCCAGGTCCACTCCCTCAACCTGAGCTTCGAAACCAGCCACCCGACGGAAATCATCCGCTGGGCGGTCGACCGGTTCGGAAACCACCTGGCACTGACCACATCGTTTACCGACACCCTCCTCGTGGACCTGGCCCTCAGCATCGACCCCGACATCGAGGTGGTATTCCTCGACACCGGCTTCCACTTCGCCGAAACCCTCGACGTGTTGCGCCGCTCCCAGGTCCGCTATGAGATGAACCTGCGAGTCGAACGACCCGACCCGGAAACCGTGGACCTGTGGGCGAAGGGAAGCGACGCCTGCTGCGCCGCCCGCAAGGTCGCACCCCTCGACCGCGCACTCAACGGAAAGGAGGCGTGGCTGTCAGGGCTGAGACGAGATGACAGCACCTCCAGGGTGGACACGCCCATCGTGTCGACAGACCGGCGCGGCCTCGTCAAGATAAACCCGATCGCCGCCTGGCCCACACGCGAGGTGGCGGCCTACGTAGAACTCCAGGACATCATCGTGAACCCCCTGACCGCAGACGGCTACGAGTCGATCGGATGCTGGCCGTGCACCGAGCGGGCACAACCAGACTCCGACACAAGGAGCGGACGCTGGCCAGGCACCCCCAGGACCGAATGCGGGATCCACCTGTGAGCCCCACCGCCTACCCCGTGAACCTGGACCTCGCAGGACGCCGCGCCCTTGTCGTGGGAGCAGGGCCCGTGGCTGCCCGCAAGGTGGCCAGCCTGCTCGACGCCGGAGCCGATGTAACCGTCGTCGCCCCAACGGCTGTCGACGAGATAGCCGACGACAGCAGGATCCGCTGGCACGAACGCCCCTACCGGCGCGGTGAGGTGGCCTCGTACCGCTTGGCCGTAACCGCCACCGGTGACACCGACGTGGACAGCCAGGTGCACCGCGACGCAGAGGCCGCCGGAGTGTGGCTGAACAGCGCCGACGACCCCGAACACTGCACCTTCACGCTCCCTGCAGTCTCCCGCCACGGCGACCTCCAGGTCACCGTGTCCACCGGGGGCAGCAGTCCCGCTGTGTCCCGGTGGCTGCGCCGCAGCCTCTTTGACGACATCGGCCCCGAACACGCCACCGTTCTGGCCCTCGCCTCTGAGGTCCGAACCGAACTACGCGAAGCGACCGGAAGCAGCGAGTCCCCCGCCTGGGATCGCGTCCTCGACGACACCCTCATCGAAACCGTTCGTAGAGGAGATCTGGAAACCGCGAGGCAGGTCCTCAGAAGAGGCCTCGGCCTGCCACCGGCTCCGACCCTGGAACCGGCACAATGACCGTCCACCTCGTCGGCGCCGGCCCCGGCAGCCCGGACCTCCTGACGCTGCGTGCAGCCAGGTTGCTCGACTCAGCCGACATAGTCGTACACGACCGCCTGATCGACCCCGGCGTCCTGGCACTGATCGCCCCCTGGGCAGAGGTGATCGACGTGGGCAAACGACCCGGCGGACCAGCCGACGCACAGGAACAGATCCACCAGGTCCTCATGGAAGCGGCCACCAGAGCCCACACCGTCGTACGCCTCAAGGGAGGTGACCCGTTCGTGTTCGGACGCGGCGGCGAGGAGGCCGAGGCCCTACGGGCAGCCGGAATCGACGTCGAGGTCATACCGGGAATCACCTCCGCTGTCTCCGGACCGGCGGCCGCCGGGATCCCGGTGACGATGCGCGGACACTCCAGCGGCTTCACCGTCATCACCGCACACCAGGACCCCGCTTCTGAACAGTCCATCGACTGGGACGCAGCGGCCCGACTCGGAACCACCCTCGTAGTACTGATGGGAGCAACCCGCACGGCAGTGATAGCCGAACGACTGCTGGCCGGAGGCCTCACACCCGACACCCCCGTCGCAGCCGTGGAGTCAGCCACCACCACCCACCAGCGTGTCCACAGGACCCACCTCGCCAAAATGGCCGACCTGACCGTACGACCACCGGCCGTGCTCGTGATCGGAGCCGTCGCCGGCCTCGATGTCACCGACTCCGGAACGGTGGACCGGGGATTTGATGACCTGATCTCCCAACTGGCCACCGAGCACGGAGGCGCCCAATGGCCCAACTGACGAGCCCAACCGCACCAACACGCCCGGTCACGCCAACCGACCCCGACATCGAAGCCGACATAGCCAAGTTCGAGGAGATACTCGCCGACTACCAGTCCGGCCGAGTCGACGAGGACGTGTTCCGCGTCTTCCGCCTCAACAACGGCATCTACGGACAACGCCAGGGCGGCACCAACCAGATGGTGCGCGTCAAGGTTCCCTACGGCTCCATGACCGCCGACCAGCTCGACATGCTGGGCTCGCTGGTCGAGGACCACAGCCGCGGCTGGGGCCACATCACCACACGCCAGAACCTCCAGTTCCACTACGTAGAGCTGACCGAGGTCCCCGAGGTGATGAAGAAGCTGGCCTCGGTGGGCCTGACCACACGCGAGGCCTGCGGCGACACGGTCCGCAACGTACAGGGCTGCCACCTCGCCGGGGCATGCCCCTTCGAGGTGCTTGACATAACCGCATGGGCCGAAGCCGCCTACAGGCACTTCGTACGCAACCCCATCGCCCAGCGCCTGCCCCGCAAGTTCAAGATCAACTTCTCGGGATGCGCCACCGACTGCGGTCAGGCAATGTTCAACGACGCCGGCATCGTCGCAACTAGCCGGACCTTCGAGGACGGCAGCGTCGAACAGGGCTTTCGCGTCTACATAGCCGGCGGGCTCGGCACCACCCCCTTCCCCGCACTGGCGCTCGAGGAGTTCACCACCAGAGAGGACCTGCTCCCCACAATCGAATCCATCCTGCGGGTCTTCGACCAGACCGGCAACCGCGACAACAAGCTGCGGGCCCGCATGAAATGGGTGGTGGACCAGCTGGGAATCGATGAGGTCCGAAGGCGCATCTTCGCCACCCGCAAGCTCCTGCCCGCATCGGCAACATGGCCCGGCGGGATACCTGACGTGGTAGCCGAATGGGGTGACACACCAGCCGGCACTGCACCGGGAGCGACACCCACCCCGGTAGGAACCGGCGTTCCCGTCAGCATCGGCACAAAGACCCCATATGACCGCTGGGCCGAGGCCAACGTGGTCCGGGGAATCGGCAACGGCACCGTCTCCGCCTATGCGTGGTGCGCCCTCGGAGACATCACCGGCGACCAGTTCCGGGCCATGGCGGCCGTCGTACGGAACCTCGACGTCGACATCCGCGTCACCAACAGGCAGAACTTCATTGTCCGAAACCTCGACGAACGCCAGCTTCCGGAACTGTTCGACATGCTAGAAGCCGCCGGCATGGCCAGACCCGGCGCAGAACTCTCGCGCGACGTCGTGGCCTGCCCAGGCGCAGACACCTGCAACCTCGCAGTCACCCAGAGCCGGGGCCTGGCCCAGGCAATCGGCGACGCCCTCGACGAGGCCGGCCTCGCCGAGGTGGGTGGCGTACGCACCAACATCTCCGGTTGCACCAACAGCTGCGGCCAGCACCACACCGCCGACATCGGGTTCTTCGGGGCCGAGCGACGTGCCCACGGAAAAGCGGCGCCCGGCTACCAGATGCTGCTCGGCGGGCACGTAGGTGACGAGCAGATCCAGTTCGGACAAAAGGCGCTGAGGCTGCCTGCCAGGAACGCCCCAGAGGCGGCCGTAAGGGTCATAGGCCGCTTCGTGGACGAACGCGAAGCAGGTGAACCGTTCCACGGGTGGCTCAAACGATCCGGTGGAGCGTCAGGGGTGGCAACCAACCTCAAGGACCTCGACGAGTTCCCCACACCCGACGAAGGGCCCGGCTACTACGTGGACTTCGACGAGACAGGCCCATACGTGGCCGAGATCGGCGACTCCGAATGCGCCACCTGAACCGGTTCCGAACCAGGCCAACCTGACCGGGATCCTGCCCGTCGCTGCATCGACCCCCTCGGCCGGGCAGGATCTCAGTCATGAACGTACCGATAGCGCAACTGCTTCTTCAAGAGGACCCACCGGAGTACGGGCGGGCCGACCAGGTCTCGCCCCTCGTGCGGCGCATCGTCGCCGACAACCCGTCCCGCTTCACCTACCACGGAACCGGCACCTTCATCGTGGGGCCGACCGGCGGCGATGTCGCAATCATCGACCCCGGACCCGACGACGAGGCACACGTCGCCGCACTGCTGGCCGCCGTCGACGGCCAGACAGTCACCCACATCCTCATCACCCACACCCACCCCGACCACTCACCGGCCACCACAGCAGTGAAGGCTGCAACCGGCGCCACCACCTACGGCTTCGGACCCCACCCCGAGGCGGCCATCAAGGCACACGAGGAGCGGATCAGGCGGGCGACCGAAGCCGGAGAGGACCCGGAATCAGACGACGGCGAAGGCGGCGGTGACATCGACTTCGTACCCGACATCGCTGTGGCCGACACCGACATCGTCGCCGGAGAGGGCTTCACCTTCGAGTGCCTCCACACCCCGGGCCACATCTCCAACCACCTCTGCTTTGCCCTGGCTGAAGAGCAGACCCTCTTCACCGGAGACCACGTCATGGGATGGTCCACCACGGTGATTCCAGCCCCCGACGGAGATTTGGCCGACTACATGGACGGCCTGGAACGCCTGGTCGGCCGTTCAGAGACGACCTATCGCCCCACCCACGGACCGGCCATCACCGACCCCATCCCGTTCGTAACGGCCCTACTTGCCCACCGCCGCCACCGCGAAAACCAGATCGTGGCCGCCCTCACCGACGGACCCAGAACAGTCGCCGCGCTCGTCGCCGACATCTACGCCGACGTTGACGAGAAACTCCACAAGGCGGCGGGAGCATCTGTGTTCGCCCACCTGCTTGCCCTCCACCGAAGGGGGAGGGCCACAGCCGACCCGGGACCAGACCCCGAGGCCGAGTGGGCCATCGCCTGAAACCCGCCGCCCAGCTCAGGCAGGGGTGAATGCGCAGGGCAGGCGCTTTACACCGTTCACAAAGTTGGCCCGCAGTCGGTCAGGCGGCGCCGTGGCGTGGATGTCGGGAAGGCGCCTCAGCAGGTGCCTGTAGAGCACCGAAATCTCCCGCCGGGCAAGGTGGGACCCCATGCAGAAGTGGGGGCCCGGCCCACCGAAACCGACATGGTGGTTGGGGTCACGTGTCACGTCGAACCTGTCGGGGTCATCGAACACCGCCTCATCCCGGTTGGCCGAGTTGTACCACAACACGACCTTGTCGCCGGCGGAAAACTCCCTGTCTCCCAGGCGCGCCCCATCGGTCGTAACGGTTCTACGGAAGTGGATCACCGGGCTCGACATGCGAACGATCTCGTCGACAGCAGTCGGCGTGATCCCGTCGATGTCCGCCAGCCACAGATCCAACTGGTCCGGATTGGCAGTGAGGAACTCGAGACCCCAGGTGATGGCGTTTCGGGTGGTCTCGTTGCCCGCAACACAGAGCAGAACGAAGAACGAGGCCAACTCGTCGGGTGTGAGCCTCTCACCCTCCACCTCGGCGTTCACGAGAATCGTTGTGAGATCCTCACCGTCGCCACCCCTTCGCGACTCCGCTGTCTCGTTCATGATGGTGGCAAGGCCTGCTCCCGCCGCCAGAAAGGCCTCCAGAGGATTGTCGCCCTCTGAAAAGAACTCCGGATCGCCCTGACTGAGGATGATGTTGGAGAGCCGGAACACCTCGTCGTAGCGGTCCGTGTCGATGCCCATCATCTCGCAGATGATCACCAACGGAAGGCGGGCGGCGATATCGCCCACAAAGTCACACTCTCCCCGCCCAGCCACGCTGTCGACAATCGACTCGGCTGTCTCCTCGACGTGGACCTCCAGTCGCCTCATCATCTTGGGTGTAAAACCCGCCGACACGATCCGGCGCATCCGGGCGTGGCGGGGATCGTCCATGCTGATCATGGAGCCGAAGAACTCGTTGAACTCCGGAGGCAGGTCGGGAATGTTGGTTCCGTTCCCTGAACAGAACAGGTCAGAACGGCGGCTGGCCTCGATCACGTCGGCATGCCTGGTCACCGCCCAGTAACCCGGTCCAGCAGGAAGGATCTCAAAGTCGCGCTCCTCGAAGAACCTGATCGGGTCCTCGCTACGCAGCGTGGCGAAGGCAGCCTCGCGCTCGACCATCGGCCTGGTCCAGAAACCTTCCATATCGGAAAGGTCGATGTCTCCCAGTTGCATGGCATCGACCATAGAAGCACCGCGTGGTCGATGCAGAACCGACCGAGGACGGCCAGGTCAGCCCAGGGCCCCTTCTCCCGGGGTCGGGTTCCGTCCCGCCTGCAGGTCCTCAAAGCGCCTCATTGCCTCAGGCAACGTCACATCGTGGGTGAACACCCAGAACCTGTCAGCCTTCACGGCATCCACCACGGCGTCGGCCACGTTCGAGGCATCGATCCCGTGTGTCGCCAAGTACTCAAGGATCTCAGGATTGGGCACACCGGTCGGCTCATCCCCCGCAACCTCCACCCAGTCGGGCCGGTTCCGCTGCGACGAGAAGATGTTGGTCAGCACCAACTCCGGGCAGAGACACGACACACCCACCGGCGTGTCCTCCAGTTCCCGGTAGAGAGACTCGGACAGGCCCACTACAGCGTGCTTGCTGGCGCAGTACATGCCGAGCCTCACCGTTGTCATGAGGCCGGCCTGCGAGGCCGTGTTGACGATGTGCCCCTCACCGGCCTCGACCATCAGAGGGGCGAAGGTGGTCACCCCGTAGGCCACGCCCAAAACGTTGACCCCGATCAGCCACTGCCACTCCGATGGTGTCGTCTCAAGCATCGGACCCGACGGCCCGATCCCGGCGTTGTTGCACAAAACGTGCACACCACCGAAGTTGTCGATCGTCGCATCAGCCAGAGCCTGGACCGCAGCTGGGTCGGTCACATCACACAGGACGCCCAGCACCGGCGCCCCAGCCGCCTCCAGCCGTGTCGCCTGGAAGGCGAGTGCATCCTCTTCGACATCAGCCATCACGACCTTCATGCCCTGGGCAACGAACGCCTCGGTCATGGCAAGGCCGATTCCGCTGGCCGCACCGGTCACCACCGCAACCCGACCATTCAGTTCCTGCATGTCCCCCTCGCCTTCCTGCCCAGACTCCGGCCGGACGGCCGCGTCAACCTTCGCAACCGTCTAGCACACCCACTGGCAGCGCCATCGATCGGACGGACTACCTTCACCCCATGCCGAAAGCCATCGACAGCAGGCCCAGGTGACCGAGCACATTGACAACCGGCGCTACGAGGCATGGGCGCGCCACCACGCCGAGCACGGTGCAACCGAGCTGATCCCGGCGGCAACCGTCATCGTCATGCGCGACGGTGACGGCGGCCTCGAAGTTCTGATGCTGCGACGCAACTCCAAGATCGCATTCGGTGGAATGTGGGTATTCCCCGGCGGCCGCATCGACGACACCGACACCATCACCGGAACTGACGGCAAACCGGACGAACTTGCCACGGCTGCGGCAGCGGCCGTCAGAGAAGCCTCCGAGGAGGCAGACCTGACCGTCGATGCAGGCTCGCTTGTCTGGTTCTCCTACTGGGTTCCCCCGCCGATAACCCCCAAGCGCTTTTCAACCTTCTTCTTTGCAACCCGTGTGGCCTCCGGTGAGGTCTCGATCGACGACGGTGAGATCACCGAACACGCCTGGCTGTCGCCTGCCGCCGCCATGAAACTTCGGGACCTGGGTGAGATCGAGTTGGCGCCACCCACGTGGATGACACTCGACCTGCTCACAGCCTGGAACTCGACGACGGAGGCCCTGGAGGCACTCGACGAGATGGCACCGCTCTTCTACGAAACCCACATGGCCCGGACGGACGACGGAGTGGTCGCCATGTGGTCGGGCGACGCCGGATACGAGGCCGAGGACCCGTCTGTGCCGGGTGCCCGCCACCGCCTGACCATGAACGCCGGCAGCTACCGGCTGGAGAGGTCCCCGGGCTGATCAGGCCACCGGCCCTCTCCAACCTCGTACCATCAGCCCGGTGAACAAACTGCTGGAAGCCCCATCTGGTCTGAGCTCCGCCGAGGTGGCGGAACGAATAGCCGACGGCCGGGTCAACGACGTGCCCGATGCACCCGTGCGCACAACCCGCGAGATCCTCAGGGCCAACGTCCTCACACCGGTAAACGCCATCATGGGAACGCTTCTGGCCCTCATCCTGGTAGCCGGCTTTCCAGGTGATGCCCTGTTCGCCGGCGTAATCGTCTCCAACAGCGTCATCGGGGTGATCCAGGAACTGAAGGCCAGACGAACCCTCACGAATCTGGCCCTCCTCTCGGCCCCGAGGGCGCGCGTGGTGCGTGATGGCACACCCCGGGAGGTGGCCGTTTCCCAGGTGGTCGCCGACGACGTAATGGAACTGGCACCCGGCGACCAGGTTGTCGTTGATGGTGATGTTCTCTCAGGTGTAGGCCTCGAAATTGACGAATCCCTCCTGACCGGCGAAGCCGACCCGGTCGACAAGGCAACCGGCGACCCGGTGCTCTCGGGCAGCTTCGTCTCGGCCGGTTCAGGCCACTACGTGGCAACCAGAATCGGAGCCGACTCCTACGCCGCGTCCCTGGCCGAGGAGGCCCGCAGGTTCAAGCTCGCCGACAGCGAACTCCGCTCCGGGGTGAACACCATCCTGCGCTGGTTGACCGCCATCATCCCACCGGCCGCCGGCCTCCTGGCCCTGCGACTGCTCATCACCGAAGACCTCTGGGAAGAGGCCCTGAGGGGCACCGTCGCAGCCGCCGTGGCAATGGTCCCCGACGGCCTCGTCCTGCTCACGAGCCTCTCGTTCATCGTCGGCGTGATCGCCCTGGCCAGGCGACAGGCACTCGCCAAGGAACTCTCCTCGGTGGAACTTCTGGCGCGGGTGGACACCCTGTGCCTCGACAAGACCGGAACCATCACAACCGGCGAGATCTCCTTCGGGCGGGTCGAGGTCATCGGCTCCACCTCCGAGACCGATGCCACAGCAGCACTCGGTGCCATGGCCGCAGCTGACCCGTCGCCAAACGCCACCCTGTCAGCCGTTGCGGCAGCGTGCCCGGACCCCGGCTGGACCACCACATCGGTAACCCCCTTCTCGTCGGCCCACAAGTGGGCAGCAGCCGAGTTCGCCGACCACGGCGTCTACCACCTCGGCGCGCCCGACGTGCTGCTGCCGGAGGGCGAGTGGGCCACAGCCAGGGCACGCGTGGCCGAACACGCCGACACGGGCTACCGGATCCTCGTTCTGACACGGGCATCGACCCCCGCTGAAGACACCGATTCGCTACCGAAGGCCCGGGCGCCGCTCTGCCTGGTTCTCCTCGAAGACACCGTCAAGGAGGACGCTCCCGAGATCCTCGAATACTTCATCCAACAGGGGGTCGACCTCAAGGTCATCTCAGGTGACCATCCGGCCACGGTCGCAGCAGTGGCCAGACGGGCCGGCATTCCCGACGCCGAGACCGGCTTCGACGGCCGTGACCTTCCCAGCGACCCCGACGAACTGGCCGACCTGCTCGCCGGCGAATCCGTGTTCGGGCGGGTGACACCGCACCAGAAGCGGGCCATGATCGCCGCCCTCCAGTCACGTGGCCACACCGTGGCAATGACCGGAGACGGCGTCAACGACGTCCTCGCCCTCAAGGACGCCGACATGGGAATCGCCATGGGTTCAGGAAGCTCGGCAACCCGCGCCGTGGCCCAGCTTGTGCTTCTCGACGACCGCTTCTCCACCCTCCCCAGGGTCCTGGCCGAAGGCCGACGCGTCATCAACAACATCGAGCGGGTCGCCAACCTGTTCATCTCAAAGGCCACCTACGCCGTGCTGTTGACCGCCCTCGTCGCCATCATCGGCTCCCCGTTCCCGTTCCTGCCCAAGCAGCTGACCCTCATCGGAACGGTCTCAATCGGCGTGCCTGGCTTCTTCCTTGCTCTGGCACCCGACACCTCTCTTGTCGACACCGGCTTTCTCAAACGGGTACTCAGGTACTCCCTGCCTGCCGGTGTGGCTGCAGCCATCTCCACCTTCGCCTGCTATGAGATCGTCAGGCGAGGTGACTCCAGCCTGGCCGAAGCCCGCACCGCCGCCACAATGGCCCTGCTTGTCGTCGGTCTCATGATTCTCGTGTCGATCAGCCGGCCACTACGCACATGGAAACTGGGACTGGCGGCAGCCATGGCCTCCTCCTACGCCGGGGTGCTGGCACTGCCGGCCGGCCGCGACTACTTCGAACTGGTGACACCCGGATCATCCACCTGGGCGGTAGTCGCCATCTGCTCAACGATCGGCGGATTGCTCGTAGCTGCCAGCCCCCGCCTGCTGGAAAGCCGGCAGTAGTAGCGTTCGACTGCAACTTCCGATCAATTTGGTCGAACAACTGTCCTCTGACCGGCGCCAACCATGGCGCAAGGGGTGAGAACCAATGGCCGATGAAGACAACGGGCTCTTCGCAACAGCCCTCGCCCAGTTCAACCGTGGCGCCGACCTGATCGAACTGCCCGACAGCATCCGCTCGATCCTGTCCCAGCCCAAGAACGAGATCATCGTGAATTTCCCGGTCCGCATGAACACCGGCGAGTATCAGGTATTCCGCGGCTACCGCATTCAGCACAGCAACCTCATGGGCCCATACAAGGGAGGCGTCAGGTTCCACCATGCCGTAGACCTCGACGAGGTCAAAGCCCTCGCGTCATGGATGACCTGGAAGTCTGCGCTCTGCAAGATCCCGTTCGGCGGTGCCAAGGGCGGCATCGCGTTCAACCCGAGAGATGTAGAGCCCGAGGAGTTGGAGCGGGTCGTCCGCCGGTTCACACACGCCCTCGGTTCCAACATCGGCCCCGACCACGACATCCCAGCCCCCGACCTGGGCAGCAACGCCCAGACAATGGTCTGGATGATGGACACCTACGCAAACTCCACAGGTGTCACCGAACGCCAGAACGTGAAGCGCATCGTCACCGGCAAGACCCTCGAGACCGGCGGAAGCCCCGGACGCGACAAGGCCACCGGCCAGGGCGTCATGTTCTGCCTCCAGCACTGGGCCGACGAGACGGACTTTGACCTGAGCAGCGGCAGAGCCGTCATTCAGGGCTGGGGAAACGTGGGTGGAGCCACCGGCCGCATCCTGCAGGTCCACGGTGCACGTGTGGTGGCCGCATCAGACCACCTCGGGGCCATCGCCGACGAGGACGGCATCGACGCCTTCGACCTGACCGACTGGGTAGGCGAACACGGCACGGTCACCGGCTTCCCCAACGCCGACTGGATCGAGCCGGCCGACCTGTGGGGGGTCGACGCCGACATGGTGATCCCGGCGGCCCTGGAGAACCAGATAACTGCCGACAACGCCGGACAGATCAAGGCGAAGGTGGTCGTCGAGGCCGCCAACGGCCCCACAACGCTCGAGGCCGAGGCCATCCTGGCCGATCGGGGTATCGAGGTATTGCCAGACATCCTCGTCAACGCCGGCGGTGTGATCGTCTCCTACTTCGAGTGGCTGCAGAACCGGTCGGCCCAGACGTGGAACCTCAACGATGTTGACCACAAACTGCGCGACATCCTCTGGAAGGCCTCGGACTCCATCTGTGAGATACGCGAGGAACTCGACATCGCCTCGCGTCGCGACGCCGCCTACGCGATTGCGCTACGTCGCCTCAAGGTCGTCTACGAACAGCGTGGGATCTTCCCGTAGGGAGATCCTGTTCGGGCTGGGGTCAGCTGGCCTCGGCCAGTGCCGCTGCAGCCCGCTTCGCCGCCACCTGACGGCGCCCGATGATCGGCGTGGTCGGCGAAAAGCCGGCCGTGGCCCGCTCAGACTCGGACTCTGCGCCCCAGAAACCCAGTTCACGGTTGTCGCGTGCGTAGGCCTTGCACTCGACCGTCGATTCACAGGACTCACAGAGTCCCCTCGCCTTCGACTCGCGGCGGACCCTGGCCTCTGGTCGCTCTGCAAACGGGGCGAAGAAGAGATCGCTTCTACCTGCACAGAGGCCGTCGGTCATCCAGGCCTGCGTCTGCCAGTCGACGTACGTGTTCGCCGCTGCTATTGACATGGTACCCCTTTTCTGATTCCCGGGCTGTTCCCCACAGCCCCTCCAGACCGGTGATAGTAGGAAACCGGCCAATGCGTGAACAGGGCCCGCTAATGATTGTTAGAGAACCTATCTATCTCTCCCAGCGATGGATCGAAACAGCAGGCATACCTCTCCACGATGACTACCCGGTAGCAACATGTCAGGATGTGGTTGCCCACCCCCGGCGATGGCATGCTCACACCCGTGAAGCAGCCCACAGGACCGTTCTTCGACGACCTCACGGTCGGCCAGGTACTCGACCCGGCACCCGCCATGACCATCGGGCCGGGCGAGGCCGCCACATACCAGGCCATCTGCGGCGACCCACTCGCCACCTCGCTGAGCAGCACCATGGCAGAGGCAGTCACCGGAAACCCCGGCATGCTCGTGAACCCCGCCCTCGTGATGCACACCTCCATCGGCCAGAGCACCGTCGCCACCCGGGCGGTCATCGCCAACCTCTTCTACCGTGGCGTGGCGCTTCAAAGAGCGGTACGTCACGGCGAAACCCTCGAGACAACCGTCCAGATCCTGGGCCTGCGGCAACTCACCCACCGACCCGACAGGCCCCCCAGGGGACTCGCCCTGCTCGGCATCAGAACCGCGTGCGTCGACAACGGCGAACCCGTCGTTGAATACGAACGCTGCGCCATGCTCCACATGCGCCACCCCGAAGCCGAAACAGGAAACCACGACGACCTCGGCGACGTGAACCCCGAGGTCAACCTGGCCGACTGGACCAACCACGCCCCCGCCGACTGGAACCCGTCACCGCTGGCACACGACAACCGGTGGGAAACCGGCACCACACGCACCGACCCGCTGCGAGACACGGTCACCTCAGCACCCGAACTTGCCCGCCTCACCCAGAACCTGGCGCCTGTCCACCGCGACCCAGCCACCGGAAGCGGCCAACGCCTCGTCTACGGAGGCCACACCATCGGTCTGGCCCAGGCCTCCCTCAACCGGGTCATGCCGGCAAACGCAACCATCCTCGGATGGCAGGCCTGCGACCACACCGGACCCGTCCACGAAGGCGACGTTCTCAGCTTCAACCACACGCTCATCGACGAACAACCGGCGGGCGCCGGCAACATGAGATCAGTCCAGATCAAGGTCGAGGCAGACCGCGACGGCAACGCAGTACCTGTGCTCGACTGGCACCTCGTTGTCTGGGGGGCCTGAACGCCCCACCACCCCCGTCAGGGGCCGGCCACCACACCCCTGTCAAAGAGATCGCCCACCTCGGCTGACGAAAGACCCAGGTCGTCACTCAGCACCTGCTCGGTGTGCTCCCCAAGCAGAGGCGCCGTAGCCGCCCCTCGCTCCACGACACCAGGGCCCCCGAAAGCCAGCGGCGAACCCGGAACAAGGTGGACCCCAACCCCGGGCTGGTCCAACTCGGCGAACAACGGATTCGCCGTCGAACAACGCCGGTCCTCGTCGAGCATCTCCAAAAAGGTCCTGTAAGGCCCCCAACAGACACCGTGACCGTCCAGAACGGACGCAACCTCGCCAAGGCTCCGCCCGGCGAACCACGGAGAGAACAGGCCACCCAACTCGCCACGGGCGACGAACCGGTCGCCCTCGTCGGCAAAGTCCAGCCCCATGACATCAGCCAGAGCCACCACCTCGTCGGTCGTACCGGTAGCCGCCAACAGGCCCCTCCACTGCTTGGGGCTGATGGCCACAACCATCACACGCCGGCCATCAGACGTCTCAAAGTCGCTTCCATAAGCGCCATAGAGGTCGTTGCCGATTCGATCCCTCTGGGTTCCGTTCACCTGGGCCTCAGCCAGGTTCCCGAGCGCCCCCACTGCCGCCAACGCCACATCGGCCAGGGCCAACGACACCAGCTGCCCCTCGCCGGTAACCGACCTGTGGCGATCCGCAGCCAACAGGCCCACGGCAGCCATCTGGCCACACACCAAATCCCAGGCGGGAACCACGTTGTTGACAGGCCTCGGATCGTCGGCCTGACCCGTCACCGCCGGATACCCCACCGCACAGTTGACCGTGTAGTCCACCGCCGTGGTTCCATCGTGACTACCCGTGATGGCAACCATCACCAGATCCTCGACACCCTCACTCAGACGCTCCCACGACAACCACCCGCCAGCCGGAAAATTCGTGAGGAAATTGCCCGCCCCCGTAATCAACCCACCCAGAAGCTCCTGCACCCTGCCATCGGACAGGTCCACCGCCATCGACCTCTTACCCCGGTTCAGGCCATTCCAGTACAGGCTGACACCGTCATCGGTCAAGGGCCACCGCTTGTGGTCGATCCCCCCGCCAATCCGATCAAAACGGACCACGTCGGCACCCAACTGCGCCAGTGCCATGCCACCCGACGGCGCCGCCACGAAGGCCGACCCCTCAACAACCGACAGCCCCTCAAGCGGTCGCACCGGACTGCCCGTACCACCTTCGCTGATCAAGGTGCCACCCGGTCAGACCCTCAGGAGCGGGACAAGATGTCGGCCAACACCTCGTCGGCATGCTCATCAAGGGTCTGCGACGAGTTGAGGTCGTAGGAAGCCGCAATCGTGCCGTCGGGAGCGATCAGGTACGAACAGCGGTACGGAAACGCAGCAATGGGATCATCGGCCGGGCGAACCACCTCGTAGGCGGCACCCATCACCCTGTCAGGATCCGACAACAACGAATACGTAAAGCCCTGTTCGTCGGCAAAGGCCTTCTGCTCCTCAACCGTGTCAAAACTTGCACCCACAACCACGGCACCAGCCTCTGAAAATGATGAGGTTCGATCACGGAACCCCTGACCCTGAACCGTTCAACCAGGTGTCGAAGCCTTCGGATACCACCACAGGGCCACCCACGAACCAGCCAGATCATCAGAGCTGACCTTGATGCCGTTCTGGTCAGGCGCCGAGAACGCCGGTGCAACGGTTCCTACCTCGAGCATGCAAATCCCCCTAGTAACTCCAGATCAAAATGTCGTGCGCCGACCATAGCCGTGGATGCACTGTCCGATGGGGGTCCAGCCCCGGCGCTGGCTAGGCTCCGGCACCATCAGGAAACCACCCCGACATCACCAGGGAGCCCCCCAATGCCCGAAGCCGTAATCGTCGCAACATCACGAACCCCCATCGGACGGGCCAACAAGGGAAGCCTCGTCGACGCCCGGCCCGACGACATGTCCGCCTTCATCATCAACGACGTCCTCGGCAAGGTCCCCGACCTGCCCCGCGACGAAGTCGAGGACGTGATCTGGGGAACCGGCCAGCCCGGCGGCGAACAGGGCTACAACGTGGCCCGCGTAGCAGCCGTCCTCGCCGGCCTCGACTCACCCGGAGTGACCGTCAACCGGTACTGCTCATCATCACTCCAGACCATCCGCATGGCAGCCCACACGATCATGGCCGGCATGGGCAACGTCTTCGTCTCCGGAGGCGTCGAATGCGTCAGCCGCTACCAGTACGGCGCAGCCGACAACGGCCCGCACAACCCCCTCTTCGCAGACGCCGAAGCCCGCACCGCCAGCCGCACAACAGGCGGAGCAGAAACCTGGGCACAACCTGAGGGCATGCCCGACATCTACATGGCAATGGGCCAGACAGCAGAAAACGTCGCCGCCTACAAAGGCGTATCACGCCAGGCCCAGGACGAATGGGGCGTCCGCTCCCAGAACCGAGCCGAAGCCGCCCGCGACCGCGGCTTCTTCGAACGCGAAATCACCCCCTACACCCTCCCCGACGGCACCATCGTCAGCGCCGACGACGGCATCCGCGCCGGAACCACCTACGAAAAGGTCTCACAACTCAACCCGGTATTCCGCCCCGACGGCACCGTCACCGCCGGCAACGCCTGCCCCCTCAACGACGGCGCAGCAGCAGTAGTAGTCATGAGCGCCACCCGGGCAGCCGAGCTGGGCATCAGCCCGATCGCCAAAATCATCTCCTCTGGCGTGTCATCACTCAGCCCCGAGATCATGGGCCTCGGCCCCATCGACGCCATACGAATCGCACTCGGCCGCGTCAACATGACCATCGACGACATCGACCTCGTCGAAATCAACGAAGCCTTCGCCGCCCAGGTCCTGCCATCAGCCGACGAGCTCGGCATCGACCACGACAAGCTGAACGTGAACGGTGGCGCCATAGCCCTCGGCCACCCCTTCGGCATGACCGGATCACGCATCATGGCAACCCTCCTCAACGGCCTCGAAGACTCCGACAAGGAGTTCGGGCTGGAATCGATGTGCGTAGGCGGCGGCCAGGGAATGGCGATGATCGTCCAGCGCCTCAGCTAGCACTTTCCAATGCAAGGGAGGAGCGCCGAACACGCCCGCTTCTCCTCATAAGCAAAAGTCGTGCGCGGTCGCCTTCGGCACTCCTCCCTACAGGTACTAGCCCTGGCCTCCTGAGGCTTCCTGCACGGAGACCCTTCCGGCGCTGATCCACGGCATCATCTCCCGCAGACGCGAACCCACCTTCTCGACACGGTGCTCATGACCGGCATCCTCGAGGCGCTTGAAATTCTCACGACCCGAACGGCTCTCAGCCACCCACTCCTCAGCAAACTGACCCGACTGGATCTCGCCCAGGATGGTCTTCATGGTCTCGCGGACATGGTCGTCGATGACCCTCGGACCACGAGTCAGGTCTCCGTATTCGGCAGTGTCAGAAACCGAATAGCGCATACCGGCAATCCCCTGCTCGTACATGAGGTCCACGATCAACTTCACCTCGTGCAGGCACTCGAAGTAGCAGATCTCAGGCTGGTAACCGGCATCCACCAGGGTGTCAAAGGCGCTGCGGACCAGCTCGGTGAGGCCACCGCACAACACGACCTGCTCGCCGAACAGGTCGGTCTCGCACTCCTCTGTGAACGTGGTCTCTATAACGCCTGCACGGGCACCGCCCAGGCCATCGGCGTAAGCGAGAGCAAGATCACATGCGCCACCGGACGGATCCTGCTCGACAGCGATGAGGCACGGAACACCGCCGCCCTCAACGTATGTGCGTCGCACCAGGTGGCCAGGGCCCTTCGGGGCAACCATGATCACGTCCACGTCGTCGGGAGGGTTGATCAGGTCGAAGCGGATGTTGAAGCCGTGGGCGAAGGCAATGGCATCGCCGGCATTCAAGTTGGGGGCGATGTGCTCCTCGTAGACCGCCGCCTGCTCGGTGTCAGGCAGGAGGATCATGATCACGTCCGCCCATGAAGACGCATCGGCCAGCGACCGGACGGTCAGGCCGGCCTCAGAGGCCTTGGCCGCAGACGAAGAGCCGTCGCGAAGGCCGACACAGACGTTGATGCCCGACTCCTTGAGGTTCAGGGCATGGGCGTGGCCCTGAGAGCCGTAGCCCAGAACTGCAACCTTCCGGTCGGCGATGGCCGCCCGGTTCACGTCGTTCTCATAGAAGATGTTTGCCACGGGGATGTCTCCTGGTCTTGTCGTATAGCGAATAGTGATTGGGAAAGAAAACGTGCTCAGTCGTCCTCGTCGAGGTTCGCCAGAGCGACTCTGCCTGTGCGCTGCAACTCGATGATGCCGTACTGACCGAGCAGTTTCTCGAACTCGTCAACTCGGACGGGTGGCCCGACCAACGAGAGCATCATTGCGTCGGCGCCAACCGACAGGACCTTGCCGCCGGCCCGGTCCAGATGCTCGACCAGCTCATCACGACGGTCCGGCCCCGCTACGACGGTCACGATCATCAACTCCCGCTCAACGGCATGGCCGGGGTGCAGCTCGCGGATGTTGACCACGTTCACCAGCTTGTCGAGTTGCTTGATGATCTGCTCCAACGGAGCCGACTCCAGGTCGACAACCACGGTCACCCTGCTGAAGCGTTCATCGTCGGTTGGTGCAACGGCCAGCGACTCGATGTTGAATCCGCGGCGGGAGAACAGGGCTGCCAGGCGTGCCAGCACACCCGACTTGTTCTCAACGGTCACCACAAGCGTGTGGTACCGGTAATCGGGCACGTGGTGCTTCGCCGGCCCGCTCGAACCCTGCTGTTCGTTCATCGTGGTTGGTCCTGCTGGGACGGCGGCACGACCAGTTCGGAGTTGGAGGCACCAGATGGAACCATCGGGTAGACCTTCTCGGCGGCAGTCACCCGGAAGTCGATGACGACAGGGCGGTCGTCGACCTCGTTGGCCTTGGCGATCGCTGCGTCGACCTCCTCGGGACTGTCGACCCTCATCGCCACGCATCCCATGGACTCGGCCCATCCCTTGTAGTCGGGTACGTCCTTTGAGAGGAAGACCTCGGAGTAGCGCTCGTCGTAGAACATCTCCTGCCACTGGCGGACCATCCCCAGGTAGGAGTTGTTGAGCAGCGCCACCTTGATCGGGATCTTCTCGACAGTTGCCGTGACAAGTTCCTGGGCGGTCATCTGGAAACAGCCGTCACCATCGACCGCCCAGACCATCTTGTCGGGGCAACCCGCCTTGGCACCGATCGCAGCCGGAATCGAAAAGCCCATGGTTCCAAGGCCCCCGGAGTTGATCCAGGTGTAGGGGTGCTCGAATGACCAGTACTGGCTGGCCCACATCTGGTGCTGACCAACGCCTGAGGCCACGATCGTGTCGTCGGGTGTGGCGTCGCGGAGGCGTTCGATGACCATCTGAGGCTTCAGCGCATCGCCTGCCTGTGCCTGTTCGTAGGACAGCGGGAAGCGCTCCTGCCAGCCGCTCACACGCGACCGCCAGGCGTTCCGGTCGGCCCCGCCGACGCCGTTGGAAGCCATGTCTGCGACGAGTGCCTCGATGGCGACACGACAGTCGCCCAGAATGGCCACGTCGGGGCGACGGACCTTGCCCAGTTCGGCGGCATCGATGTCAACATGGATGATCTTGGCTCTCTGGGCAAAACCGTCGAGCCGGCCGGTGACCCGGTCGTCGAAACGGGCACCCAAGGCGATCAGCAGGTCTGACTCCTGCATGGCCGTCACTGCGGTGAAGTTACCGTGCATGCCGGGCATACCGAGGCACAGGTCATGGCTGTCGGGGAAGGCCCCTCTAGCCATGAGGGTCGTGACGACGTGGATACCGGTCAGCTCGGCGAGTTCCCTGAGGGCCTCGGCTGCACGTGCCTTGAGTATTCCGCCACCCACGTAGAGCACCGGTCGCTCAGCGGCACGGATCAGGTCGGCGGCTGCAGCGATAGCACCAGGATCAACCTCGGTCCGCGGGCTGTAACCGGGCAGGTCCATGTCGACGTCGTCAGTCCACTCGAGGGCGGACCTGGGATTGTCGGGATCCACGATGTCTTTCGGAATGTCGACGAGCACCGGCCCGGGACGCCCCGTGGTGGCAATGTGGAACGCCTCCTTGATGGTCCTTGGAATGTCCTGTGCCTCGGAGACGAGGAAGTTGTGCTTGGTGACCGACTGGGTGATACCGGTGGTATCGCACTCCTGGAACGCGTCGGTCCCGATGGCGGCATAAGGGACCTGGCCGGTGATGACGACCATCGGCACCGAATCGAGGTGGGCATCGCACAACGGGGTGACGATGTTGGTTGCACCCGGGCCGCTGGTAACCATCGCCACGCCCGGACGACCCGTGGCATGTGCGTAGCCCTCGGCCATGTGCCCGGCACCCTGCTCGTGCCTGACCAGAATGTGGCGGATCGACGAGTCGATGATGGGGTCGTAGACCGGCAGGATGGCGCCGCCGGGCAGGCCGAACATCACGTCGACACCCTCGAGTTCGAGCGCTCGGATAAGTGCCTGTCCGCCATCCATCTTCATCTTGGAGTCCCGCTTGTCAGTGGTCGGTCAAGTTTCATGTCAGGCCTGGGTGACTGCACCCTTTTCGGCCCCCTGGGCCAGGGCCGCGTATTTGGCGAGGAAACCGGATTCGTAACGCGGCTGATACGGCTTGAGGTTGGCCCGGCGTTCCTCGAGAACGGCCTCGTCGACCATCAAGTCGATGGTGTGGGCCCTGACATCGATAACGATACGGTCGCCCTCCTCAATGAGGGCGATGGGGCCACCGTCGACGGCCTCGGGAGCCACGTGACCGACACAGAACCCGTGAGTACCTCCTGAGAAGCGTCCGTCGGTGATAAGTGCAGCATCGCCGCCCCGACCTGCGCCCTTCATAGCACCGGTGATGGCGAGCATCTCCCTCATGCCTGGGCCGCCCTTGGGGCCCTCGTATCGGATGATCACAATGTCACCGGCCTCGATACGACCGGCCATGACTGCATCCATGGCATCGTCCTCGCCGTTGAACACACGTGCACGACCATCAAAGAAATCGACGTCGAGTCCTGCAACCTTGACCACCGCACCATCTGGAGCCAGAGACCCCTCAAGGACGGCTATCCCGCCGATGTCGTGGATGGGATTGTCAAAGGTGTGGATGACCTCGCCGTCGGGGGCGGGCACGTCAAGCATCGCCAGGTTCTCGGCGACGGTCCTGCCGGTGACGGTGATCTCATCGCCATGGAACAGGCCCTCGTCGAGCAGCATCTGCATGACCACCGGCACGCCACCGATCTTGTCGATATCGATCATGTGGTAGGCGCCGTGAGGCTTGGTGTCAGCCAGATGCGGCACCCGTGCTGCAACCTTGTTGAAGTCGTCCAGCTCCAACTCGACTCCGGCTTCAAAGGCGATCGCCAACAGGTGGAGCACGGCGTTGGTGGAACCACCCAGGGCCATCACCAGTGCAATTGCATTCTCGAAGGCGGCCTTGGAGAGGATGTGACGGGGTCGGATATCAGCAGCCAGCAGCTGCATGACCGCTGTACCGCTGGCGTAGGCGACGTCGCTGCGACGCTTGTCGATCGCCGAGGCCGAGGCCGATCCCGGAAGGGACATTCCCAGCCCCTCTGCCACCGACGCCATGGTGTTGGCTGTGAACATGCCGGCGCACGACCCCACAGTTGGACATGCGCTGCGCTCGATCTCCAACAACTCGGCATCGTCGATGTCACCCACGGCGTGTGCACCGACAGCCTCGAACACGCTCACGATGTCAAGCGACCTGCCCTTGTGCTCGCCCGGCAGGATCGAACCGCCGTAGACGAACACCGACGGGAGGTTGATGCGTGCCGCTGCCATGAGCATCCCGGGGAGTGACTTGTCGCACCCGGCGAAGCTGACGAAGGCGTCAAAGCGCTCGGCATGCATCACAGCCTCTACCGAGTCGGCGATTATCTCCCGGCTCACCAGGCTTGCCCGCATGCCCTCGTGTCCCATGGCGATGCCGTCGCTGACTGCGATGGTGTTGAACTCGATCGGGTAGCCGCCAGCGTCGGCGACACCCACCTTGGCACGGCCAGCGAGATCGCTCAGAGGCATGTTGCACGGCGTCACCTCGTTCCACGAGGAGGCCACACCGACCTGGGCCTTGGAGAAATCATCGTCATCCATGCCGATGGCACGTAACATCGCACGGGCGGGGGCACGTGCCGCCCCCTCGGTCACGTCACGGCTTCTAGGCCGGTTTATCTGAGATGGGTCTGTGGCATCGGTGGAAGTCATACCTGCAGGCTAGAGGCCGAAGGACCCGGCCACCCAGTGGGAAGGCCCTGAATGAGACAGGCCTGAGCAGACCGGGTCTCATATCCTCACCGGATGGCTGGCCCAGCAGACACCAATCGGGAGATCCTGCGCCTCGCAGTGCCCGCCCTGGGTGCCCTCATGGCCGAACCCCTCTACGTCCTGGCCGACACCGCTGTCGTCGGTCACCTCGGCACCGAATCCCTGGGTGGCCTGGCGATTGCCTCGGCCGCCCTCCTGGTCGGCTACAACGTCTGCATCTTCCTGGCCTACGGGTCGACCGCCGCAGTGGCCCGGCTCATGGGCGCCGATCAGAAGGCAGCAGCGGCCCACCAGGCCATCCAGGGCCTCTGGCTCGCAGTGGTGCTCGGAATCGGCCTTGCTGTGCTGGGGATGGCGTTCACCGAGCCCTTCCTGAGGCTGCTCGGTGCGGGCGACAACGTCCTCCGGGAAGCCACAACCTACTTCAGGATCAGCCTCCTCGGAGCGCCCGGAATGCTCCTCATGCTGGCCGGCGTCGGCTACCTGAGAGGGACCAAGGACACCCTTCGACCACTGTGGGTGGGGGTCGGCACCGCCGTGGTGAACCTTGCGGTCGAACTGGTGCTCATCTACGGGCTCGGCATGGGAATCGGCGCCTCGGCGGCGGCCACCGTCGTCGCCCAGTGGCTCGGGGCCGGCTTCTACCTGTTCTGGATCGTCCGCGAGGCCGGACGCCACGATGTGGGCCTACGCCCCGACCTCGAAGCGATCCGACGCCTGCTGGTCGTCGGTGCCGACCTCCTGGTCCGCACCGTGTCTCTCGTCGGGACTTTCACCCTCGCCACCGCAGTCGCAGCGCGCATCGGCACGGTTCAGGTTGCAGCCCACCAGATCGCCTTCCAGATCTGGTTCCTGCTTGCAATGGCGATGGACGCCATGGCCATCGCAGCCCAGGCCATGGTCGGAAACCTGCTTGGAGCCGGACGGGCCGACGAGGCCCGCCGGGTCGGTAACCGGGTTGTCGCATGGTCCATAGGAATCGGCCTGTCACTCGGGGTGGTGCTCGTCGCGGGCGTAACGGCGGCAGGCGACACTATTCCGAGAATATTCTCAGCGGACCCGGCCGTGATCGCCCTTGTCGGGTTCCTCCTGCTGCACGTTGCAATGATGGCACCACTCTCGGGACTGGCGTTCGCCCTCGACGGGATCCTCATCGGTGCCGGCGACCAGCGCTTTCTGGCTCAGGCCATGGGCCTGTCGTTTGCCATCTTCGTTCCCGCAGCCGTTGTCGGACGCTCCCTGGGTGCCGGAATCGGCTGGCTGTGGGGAGCAATCTGGCTGTTCATGGCCGTGCGCTCGGTGATCCTGTTCGGCCGCTTCCGCGGTGCACGGTGGCAGGTGCTGGGTTCGGCCGACTAGGTGCCGGCGGCGAGCCTCTCGAGGATCTCGTTCACCACACGACCATCGGCCTGGCCCCTCGTGGCCTTCATGACCTGGCCCACGAAGAAGCCGGACTTCTTCCTACGCTCATCCTCGTCGCCAACCACGAAGGCTTCCCAGTCGTCGGGATGCTCAGCTATGAGGCCGTCAACGAAGCCCTCCAGTTCGGAGGTGTCCATTGTCTCAAAGCCGTGGGTGGCCGCAACTGCAGCCGGGTCGCCGCCCGAGTCAACCAGGTCGGCGAGAACCGTCTTGGCCTGGGTGGCCGTCAGATCACCACCGGTCTCCATTGACACAAGGGCAGCAAAGGCGTCGGCCGTGAGGGCACCCTGACCGTCGGCAAGGTTGTTCTCGACATGAACGAGCACCCTTGCCGGATCTGCACCCAGGTCCATTGAAGCCAGCGCCAGGCCATCGAGACCACGCTCGACAGCCAGGGCAGCCGCAGCCGGCTGGATGCCGGCCTCCTCGGCCAGGCGGTGCCGACGCTCTCCGGGCAACAACGGCATCGCGGCCCGGATCTCGTCGATCCACTCGGCCGACGGCGCCACCGGGACCAGGTCGGGCTCGGGGAAGTACCTGTAGTCGAAGGCCTCCTCCTTGGAGCGCAGGGTGTGGGTTCGCCCGTCCTCCTCGTTCCAGTGGCGAGTCTGCTGGTCGACCTTCTGGCCGGAGGTGATCAGGTCGACCTGGCGTCGGGACTCATAGGTGACGGCCCTACCGAGGGAACGGAGCGAGTTGATGTTCTTCACCTCGCAGCGTGTACCCAGTTCGTCCTCGCCGACCGGGCGGACCGACACGTTGCAGTCCACCCGCATTGACCCCTCCTCCATCTTCCCGTCAGAAGCCCCGATCGCCACGAGGATGGACCTCAACTCGGAAACGTAGGCACGGGCATCGTCACCAGAGCGCAGGTCAGGCTTGCCCACGATCTCGATGAGGGGTACCCCTGCACGGTTGTAGTCGACCAGCGAATAGGACGCCTCATGGATACGCCCACCACCACCCACGTGTGTGCTCTTGCCGGTGTCCTCCTCAAGGTGGGCCCGTTCGATGCCGATGCGGCGCCCATCGGGCAGTTCCAGCCAGCCCTCGCCGTTGATGGGCTGGTCGAACTGGGAGATCTGGAAATCCTTGGGCATGTCCGGGTAGAAGTAGTTCTTACGGGCGAACTCCGACTCCTGCACAGAGCAGTTGAGGGCCAGACCAACCCTGATCGCCAACTCGACCGCCTTCTCGTTGAGAACCGGGAGCGAACCGGGTAGCCCCAGCGAAACGGGATCGATATTTGTGTTGGGTTCACCACCGAACTCGTTGCGGGCACCGGAGAAGAGCTTGGTGGCTGTAGCCAGCTCTGCATGGACCTCAAGCCCGATGACGACCTCCCAGCCGTCCATCTCCGAGACTGTCTCAGAGGTCATAGCGCCACCCCCGCAGAACCACCCGCGGCAGCCTCGAGCACCGCTGCCGCCCGGAACATGGATGGCTCGCCGTTGGCCGGTGCCAGGACCTGCACACCCACCGGCAGGCCGTCGTCACCTACACCGAACGGAACCGACATGGCCGGATGGCCCGCCAGGTTGGACGGGATGGTGCACACGTCGTTCAGGTACATGAGCATCGGGTCATCGACCTTCTCGCCGATCGGAAACGCCGTGGTCGGAGCCGTCGGGGACAACAGCAGGTCGAACGACTGGTATGCCCTGGCGAAGTCCTCGACGATAAGCGTGCGGACCTTCTGGGACTTTCCGTAGTAGGCGTCGTAGTAGCCGGCCGACAGGGCGTAGGTGCCGAGCATGATGCGCCTCTTCACCTCGTCGCCGAAGCCCGCCGTGCGGGTAGCCGCATTCATATCGACGGTGTTCTCAGCATCGACCCTGAGGCCGAACCGGACACCGTCAAAGCGAGCCAGGTTGCTCGAAGCCTCGGCTGGAGCAATCACGTAGTAGGCCGAAAGACCAAAGACCGTCGACGGAACCGACGCCTTCTCAACAACTGCACCAGCCGCCGCAAGGGCCTCGGCCGCCTCGGCAAGGCGCGCCTGGACATCGGGTGCGAAGCCCTCGAGACCGGTCGGCCCGCTGCCTGAGATCTCCTCGATGACCCCCACCCGGAGACCCTCGACACCCCGGTCGAGCACCCCCAGCAGATCGGGCGCGGAAACAGGAATCGACGTTGAGTCCAGCGGATCGTGGCCCGCAACCGCCTCGAACAACAGCGCAGCGTCAGCCACGTTCCGGGCGAAGGGGCCGATCTGATCAAGGCTGGAGGCAAACGCCACCAGGCCGTAGCGCGACACGGCCCCGTAGGTCGGCTTGACCCCGACCACGCCACACAGCGCCGCCGGCTGGCGTATCGACCCGCCGGTGTCGCTACCGAGGCTCAAAGGGGTGAAACCCGCTGCGACCGCTGCCGCCGAACCACCAGAGGATCCGCCGGGAACCCGCGTGGTGTCACGAGGGTTGAACGTCGGACCGAATGCGGAGTTCTCCGTGGAACTTCCCATGGCGAACTCGTCCATGTTGGTCTTCCCAATGATCACGGCACCGGCGGCGTCGAGGCGCTCGACGACCGTTGCATCGTAGGGAGGCCTCCAGCCGTCGAGAATGAGCGACCCGCAGGTGGTGGGCACGCCTCTCGTGCACATGTTGTCCTTGAGGGCCACCGGAACTCCCGCCAACAGGCCGGGATCGCCACCCTGGGCAACGACGTCATCAACACGGTCGGCACGCTCAAGGGCAGCGTCGGCGGTCACCAGGTTGAAGGCGTGGATCTGGCCCTCGCCGTCGGCGATAGCGGCCAGGTGCTCCTCGACAATGCTCCGGGCCGAGCGCTCACCCGACCTGACCGAGCCGGCCAGCGAGAGAGCGCTCACGGCGCCTCCCCCAGGACCGGGGGCACACGGAACCGGGACTCCTCGGCAGCAGGTGCCGCGGCAATGACCTCGTCGCAGAACAGCCGGTGGTTCGCCTCTTCAGCCGGACCCACGGTGGGCACGTCGGCCCGAAAGACGTTGGACAGCGGCAACGGATGCGAGGTGGGCGCGACACCGTCCAGGTCCAGCGCCTCGATGTCGGCGGCATGGTCCAGAACATCAGCCAACTGCCCCGTGAACCCATCCAGCTCGAAGTCCGTCAGGTTGAGGCGTGCCAGACGGGCCACATAGGCGACGTCGTCGCGGGTGATGCGACCGGGCGTTGAGGTATCGGCGTCGGGTTCCACGAACTCAGAGGCTAGAGGCCGGTCCCCCGGCTCGCTCAGGGATCACCCCGGGACTACTTGGAAATCAGGGTCACCCGGGTCTGTGGCAGGCCCATGTAGCCCGATGCCGGGTCCTGGGAGGTGACCCTGCCGTCGGCCGGGCCCTCAACCTCGACCTGCCTGAAACCTGCCGCCTGGAGCCTGGCGTCGGCAGCAACGACCGAGAGTCCCTCGACTGCCGGCACCGGACGCGGCTCTGGCCCCGATGAAACAAGTACCTGGATCTCACCACCCACCGCCAGAGGGGTTCCGGGTTCCGGCGAAACGCCCACCACGGTGCCGACCTCGGCCATGCCGGGAGAATCAACGAGGACCGGAAGAAGCTTGAGGGCCAGGAGCGAGGCCTGAACGTCGGCAGCATGCATACCCATGAGCCCCGTGGGCACCGAACGCGGAGCAGGACCCTCTGACAGCACCAGGTCGACAGCGGTTCCGAGCGGAAGGCTTGAAGCAGCACCGGGAACCTCGATCACGAGGCCAGGAAGCGTCTCTTCGGAGAAACCGCGGGTGACCTCACCGGTAGTGAGGCCGGCCTCATCGAGAAGGCGGGCCGCCTCGGACGCTGTTACGCCGACGAGGCCGGTTGGAACCGCTACACGGTCTGCCCCGAGGGAAATGACGATCACCACGGCCTCACCCTCGGCCAGCGCCGTTCCACCGGCTGGGATCATCTCGAGCAACTCGCCCTGGACCGAACCGTCCTGCCTGTCGAAACGCTCCTCGACCACCCAACCCAACTGGGTGAGCAGGGTGCCGGCACTCTCACCTGACGAGCCGACCAGCGACGGCAGACGACGGGTCACGTCCCTCGTGTTCTCCCAGAGGACCGTGCCACCGACCACTGCACCCACGACTAGCGCCACGGTCAACACGGCTGCAGGCCAGCGGCGGCGGGGGCCGACCGGCCGCTGCGGCGGCGCCGGTACAGCATCGGGGAACACGCTCGGTGTCACCGAAGCTGCCTCGCCCGCCAGCGGAGAGGCTCCGATCTCGCCGGGGCCGACAAGCTGCAACGGCTCGGGACGCGACATGCCCTCGGCCATGCTCAACAGCATCCGGCCAAACTCGGCAACTGTCGGCCGCTTGTCGGGATGGGCAGCACCGGCTCTGGCAACAACGGGGGCCAGCGGCCCCAGAACATCGGGGACAGGGACATCGCGGCCCTCACGGGCCCTGAGGGTGCCGGCGACCGTGCTCTCCACGAACGGTAGATGACCGGTAACCGCCTCGACCATGCACAGTGCCAGTGCGTAGACGTCGGACCTGCCGTCAACCACCTTGCCCCTGGCCTGCTCAGGCGACGCATACCGGGCAGTACCGGCGTGTCCCGAACCCGGTTGCTCACCTGCCATCGCAGCCGCCAGTCCGAAGTCGGCGATGCGGAGACGGCCATCGTCGCCAAAGAGCAGGTTGGCCGGCTTCACGTCGCGGTGCACCAACCCCTTGCTGTGGGCGTGATCGAGGCCACGACACGCATCGAGGGCCAGCACAAGGACCTGTGAAGGGCTGAGCGTGCGCCCCGAGGCCAGGATGCTCCGCAGGCTCCCTCCACCCAGGTACTCGGTTACCAGATACGCCTGGCCGTCGACCCCCCAATCATAGACATCGACCACGTGGGGGCTCTTCAACGAGGCGACAGCCTGCGCCTCGGCACGGAACTGCCTGACGAACGCAGGGTCACGCGAGGCCGCCGTGTGCAGGACCTTGACCGCTACCCGGCGACCCAGGCTGATGTCCTCGGCCAGGTAGACGGTTCCAGAACCGCCGGTACCGATGGCCTCACTCAGGCGGTACCGGCCATCGACGAGCTGCCCGATGGGCGACGACGACGCCGGGCCGCCCGAATCACCGTCTCCACCGGTGCCACCACCGGACCACTGACCATCCATCACGGAGCGAGGCTACTGCGGAGCACCCGCCCAGCGGAGCAGCCCCGCGGGCCGAAGGACCCGACCCGCCTGTCGGACCTCAGGGACCGACCTCCCGGTAACCTGCCGCCGTGAACCGCCGCAGCGCCATCGTGATCATCACGCTCCTGACACTCGGAATCGGCCTCCTCGTAATGGCCGCCCTGATCGAGGACGGCAGCGGCGGAGACATCACCGTCGACTCGAACCCGGCAATCATCGAACTGGTCCCACCAAGGGGAGACCAGGTAATCCACCAGGCAACCGTCGGCATGATCCTGGCAGCGGGATGGTCGGGTGAGATCGTACAGATAGGCGGCACGGTCATTCCCCTCGACCAGCAGCAGGTGCAGAGCGCCCTCAACTCGGTGCTGTTCCGCCCCGGCGAAGGCCTGATTCTCGAGGCCCTCCCACCGCAGGACGTATGTGCGACAGCGCGTTACTGGCCTGTCCAGACCCCCGACAGGACCTCCACAATCAACTGGTGCTTCAGGGTCGACGGCTGAGTCCCTACTGACCGGGAAGGCTGCCGCTCTCGAGCAACCGGGTAAATGCAGCCTCATCGAGCACCGGCACCCCAAGTTGTTCAGCCTTTACCAACTTGGATCCAGATCCCTCACCGGCAACCAGCGCCGTCGTCTTCGCAGAGACACTCCCCGGCGACCTGCCACCACGTGAGGTGATGGCATCCCGCGCCTCGTCACGCCCCATGCCCTCGAGCGTGCCCGTGACCACGACGGCCATGCCCTCAAGCACCTGAGGTACGCCAGTTGCGGCCGGAACGGACGCCTCCGGGTCGACCCCTGCAGCCCGTAGGCGGTCGAGGAGCCCTGCATTGGTTCTGTCGTGCATCCAGCCGTGCACGCTGGCGGCGATCACAGGACCCAGTCCCTCGACGGCCTCGATCTCCTCGATGCCGGCGGCCTTCAGGCCATTGAGACTCCCGAATGCCTGCGCCAACTGGTCGGCGACCGTTGTACCGACGTGGGGTATCCGCAGACCGAACAGAAGCCGACCGAGCGGCCGCTGCCGCGACATGTCAATGGCATCGCTGAGGTTCTGCACCGACGTCTCGCCGAATCCCTCAAACCCGGCGATCCGGTCGAAGTCGAGGGAGTAGACGTCGGCCACGTCGGTCATCAGGCCCTCGGTCACGAACAGGTCCACCCGTGCCTCGCCGAAGCCGTCAATGTCCATTGCTCCACGGGAGGCAAAGTGCTCGATACGGCCACGAACCTGACTGGGGCACGAGTTGTCAATGCAGAACGTGGCTGCCTCGCCCTCAGGGCGGACCAGCAGGGATCCACACACCGGACACAGGGTCGGGAACTCCCACGGAACCGATCCCACCGGGCGTTCAGAGAGAACAGGTCCAAGCACCTCGGGAATCACATCACCGGCCTTGCGGACGATGACCATGTCTCCGGGGCGGACATCTTTCACGCCAACCTGATCGGCGTTGTGAAGGGTCGCCGCCGCAACCGTGGACCCACCCACGAACACCGGCTCAAGGCGTGCAAAAGGCGTCGCCTGCCCACCAGGTCCGATGGACACCTCGATGTCAAGCAGACGGGTGGTGCGCTCCTCTGGTGGCAGCTTGTAGGCGATCGCCCACCGGGGAGCCCGGGCCGTGCTGCCCAGCTCCTCCTGGACGGCAAGGTCATCGACCTTGACCACAACACCGTCGATCTCGTAGTCGAGGTCGTGGCGGGAGGCCTCGACAGCCAGCACGTGGGCTACCACGTCGTCAAAGTCGGTCAGCCTCACGGCCCGGTCGTTCACCGGCAGGCCGAGGTCGCCGAGCCACAGGAGCGTCTCGTGATGACTGGTGGGCTCCTCTCTACCACCGTCACCGGCAACCTGACCGACCTGATAGGCCCAGAACGAGAGGTCGCGGGTGTCCGTTACCGCAGGATCCTTCTGCCGCAGGGAACCCGCCGCAGTGTTGCGCGGGTTCACGAACGTCTTTTCCCCGCCCGCCTCACGGACACGGTTCAACTCCGTAAACGCAGGTTTTGACATGTAGACCTCACCGCGCACCTCAAGCACCAGAGGAGCACCGGGCCCCAGCTCGTCGGGAACGTCTGAAATTGTCGCCACGTTGGCCGTCACGTCCTCGCCGATACGGCCGTCTCCACGGGTGGCCGCCTGCACCATGCGCCCGTTCTCATAACGCAGCGACACAGCCAGACCGTCGAACTTGAGCTCACACACCCACGCCGGCGGAACCTCGCCGAGGCGCTTTGCAACCCGCTCGGACCAGGCACGCAGTTCGTCCAGGTCGAAGGCGTTGTCAAGGGACCTCATTGGAAGGGCGTGGACCACCTCACTGAATGCATTCAGCGCCCGCCCACCCACATCGGCAGTTGGCGAACCGTCCTGAGCAAGGTCGGGGTTGGCTGCCTCGAGGCTGCTCAGCTCAACCACCAGCGCATCGAACTCGGAATCGGGGATCTCAGGGGAATCCAGGGTGTGGTACAGCTCGTTGTGGCGGCGGATCAGCTCTCTGAGCTCTTCGATCCGGGCCAGAGCCCCCTCAACCGGCCTTGTACCCACGCACCGATTCTATCTGTGCCCCGACCCCGCCCCCGGAGAAACCCCGGACGCCGAACCTTCCCCTAGCGTGGCAGCCGTGGCAGGCGGCATCTTCCAGAAGGGAAACGGCACGGGTGCACGACGCTCCGAAACGGCCACAGCCTGGGTACTGCGAGCAGCCTGGCTGGTACTGCCGCTCACTATCGGACCTGCACTGGCGGACAGCCTCGACTCCACGGCGACAGGGCTGCGGACCACGGCATCAGTCGGGCTCTGGGTGCTCTGGTCGGTAGGCCTGCTGGTCACGCTCATTCCCCACCCGGTCACCCTGACCGTTGTGCGCATCGGCGGCCCCGCCACCACAGCGGCAGCGTCCTGGGCGGCCGTCACGACCGAAGAGCCCGTTGGGGCGGTCATCGCGGTGGCAGCAGGGCTGATCGTCGGTGTCGGTGCCCTGTCGGCACCGGTCGGAGACCTGTTCGTGGACGGCACCTCCTACGGCGACGAACGCAGGTTCCTACTGAGGGGACCAGGCCCCGTGGTGCTCCTGCTCGGGCCACTTGCATGGGTGGCGATCTTGCTCGGCACGATTACCGGCCCCCTGCTGCTTGCCGACTCACGCTGGATTCCCGGAGCACTCGCCTGCGTCATCGGATTCCCAACTGCGGCCCTCGCCGTGAGGGCCATCAACCAACTGACCCGCCGGTGGGTTGTCCTCGTTCCAGCTGGGCTCGTGCTCCACGACCACCTAGCACTCGCCGAGCCGACCCTCCTGGCACGCTCCAGCATCTCATCGGTCGGACCGGCCAGACCAGACACCGACGCCCTCGACCTAAGCCAGGCAGCCCACGGCATGGCCCTCGAGGTCCGCTGCACCGAACCCCACGAGATGCTCCCGGCCACCAGGAATACGGTTGCCGAGGTGCAGTCGGTGCATGCATTCCTGTTCACCCCGGCACGACCCGATGCCCTGTTGGCCGAAGCAACACGACGCAGGCTGACGGTGGGCTGAAACCCGCAGCACCGACCCGGCTCAACAGGCCAGGGCACCTCCGAGCACCAGATCACCGTCGTAGAAGACGACGCTCTGGCCCGGCGCCACCCGCCGGTGGGGCCTGTCCCAACTGACAGACATCTGCCCTCCATCTGCTGGACCCTCCACCCCGAGGACTGCCCCCACCGGCTCGCCGTGGGCACTCGTCTGCACCAGCACCGAACCCTTCACGGGCCCGGCGGCCCAGCCCACACGATCAACCGGGGTGGTCTCTGTGAACAGGTCCGTCGCCGACCCAACCGTCACCGTGGCTGTCGCAGTGTCGACAGCAGTGGCGTACCTGGGGCCGTCGCCACCAGCCAACTCCATGCCCCTGCGCTGGCCGAGCGTGACCATCTCGACAGCGTCGACCCGACCCACCTCAGCCCCGGACCCGTCCACCACGCGCCCTGCCGTTAGGGGAATGCGCCGGCTCAGGAACTCTCGCCGACCGGCGTCACCGCGGGATGCACTGGTGATGAAGCAGACGTCCTGACTGTCGGGTTTGTCGGCGGTACGCAGACCGAGGGTTGCCGCCCTGGCCCTGACCTCATCCTTGGACATCTCCCCGACCGGCAGGTCGAGGCGGACAAGAACCTCCTGGTCCAGCATGTGGAGCACATAGGACTGGTCCTTGGCAGGGTCCGCTGCACGGGCAATTCGCCGGGTCCCGTCTGACATGTCTACAACCCGGGCGTGATGGCCCGTTGCCAGACGATCGAAACCCAGCGACCGGGCACGCCGCAGCAGGCGGTCGAACTTGATGTGCCGGTTGCACTCGATGCACGGATTGGGCGTACGGCCGGCGGAATGGTCAGCCACATACGGCTCCACCACGTGACGGTCGAAGTCCTCGCCCATGTTGAACACGTGGTGGTCAATGCCGAGAGAGTCGGCGACCCGCCGCGCATCGTCGACATCAGACACCGAGCAGCACCCTGAGTCGGACTCACCGCCCCACAGCCGAAGCGTCACGCCGACCACATCGTGGCCGGCCTCCTGGACAAGGGCTGCGGCGACAGACGAGTCGACGCCACCTGACATGGCGACCATCACCCGCTGAGGTTCCATCAGGCGTACGCCGACAGGCGCTCCACGATCCCGGGGATCACCGACAGGGCATGGTCGACGTCTGCATCGGTCGTCGCACGCGCCAGAGACAGACGGAGAGACCCTGCCGCCACGGCCCTGTCGATGCCCATGGCGGCAAGGACGTGGCTCGGATCCTGGGCTCCGCTGGAACACGACGAGGCCGCACTGGCACAGATGCCCTCCTGCTCCAGCAGGAACAACAACGCCTCGCTCTCGATCCCCTCAAAGCACAGGTGCGCCACCGCCGGGGTCCGGCCGACGCCATCGGGCACGGTACGGCTGGCACCGGGAACCGCTGCCAGCAGGCCCGCCTCAAGGCGGTCTCTCATAGCCGCCACCCTGTCAGCGGTCTCCTCACGGTCAACGACAACCAGCTCGGCGGCACGGCCCAGGCCGACTATGGCAGGCACGTTCTGGGTGCCGCTCCGGCGCTCCCGCTCCTGGCCACCGCCACGCAGCATCGGAGAAAGGGGTACATCCCCGTCGACCACCAGCGCTCCCGCACCCTTGGGGCCACCGAACTTGTGACCCGTGATGCTCACCAGACGGGCACCCCGGCAGGCATCGGCCAGATCCAGCCATGCCGTCACCTGAACGGCGTCACAATGGACCACGGCGTCCGGTGCCCGCTCGGAGACCAGCGAGACGACCTCTGCCACCGGGGTGACCACTCCGGTCTCGTTGTTGGCCGCCATAACCGACACCAGCCTGATGCCGGCAACGGACTCGAGGGTCTCGGCCAGTGCACCCAGGTCGATCCGCCCTCCAGCGTCTGCTGGCAGCACCACCCCACCGGATTCCCGAACCGGCTCCAGAACGGCCGCATGCTCGGCCACACAACAGACCGCAACCCCGGACCCTGCCCCCAGCACACCGTCGACCGCCAGGTTGTCGGCCTCTGTGCCCCCGCTTGTGAACACGACACCACCGGGATCCATACCGACCAGCGCCGCAACGGCGTCACGGGCGTCGTCGATCGCCCTGCGGGCATCACGCGCCATGCGATGCGATCCGGACGGATTGCCCGGGTGCTCACCCAGCCATGGCAGCATCGCCTCAACCACCTCGGGGCGCGCCGGCGTCGAGGCCGCATGGTCCAGGTAGACCTGCCGTTTCAACTGGTCCTCCACCCAACGGAGGCTACGGGGAACCCGTGCCCGGCGCATGGTCACCATGGGGCAGACTGCGCCAATGGACAGATACGGACCCGAAACCTACGGCGACCGCCACGCCATGGTCTACGACGACTGGTACGGCGACGACGGTGGAATCGCCGTCAGCCACATCGGATCACCTGCCGACGTGGCTGCGGTGATCGCCGACATTGCAGACGGCGGCCGGATTCTGGAACTTGGCGTCGGAACCGGGCGCCTGGCCCTCCCCATTGCCGCCACGGGCCTGGACGTGACCGGCCTCGACGCCTCATCGGCGATGCTCGACGTCCTTCGAACCAAGCCTGGGGCTGACCGCCTGACCCTCATCGAGGGGGACATGGCCGACCCCGTTGGGCTCGACGACGCGTCGTTCAACGTGGTCCTGATCGGCTTCAACACCCTGTTCAACCTGACCAGCGAGTCGGCCCAGACAGCCTGCGTGGGCCACATCGCCAGACTCCTCGTACCCGGAGGACGCTTCGTCATGGAGGCATTCGTACCGGACCCCGGAGCCCACGACGGCATGTCTGTGAGGGCCGTCGAACTCGACCGGGTGGTCATGGACGTGACCGTTACGGACCTCGAGGAACAGCTCATCACGGGCCAGCGCATCGAAATCACCGAAGTCGGAAACCGGATGTTCCCCTACCACCTGCGTTACGCCACCCCCGGACAGGTCGACGAGATGGCCTTGTCGTCGGGACTCGAACTGGAGGACCGGTGGGCCGACTGGTCGCGCTCGAAGTTCAGCGCAGAATCCAGCCACCACGTCTCGGTCTGGCGCAGGCTGACCTGACCGGACAGGTCAGCTCAGTCGGGGCGCCCGGTCACCACGGGAAGGTCAAGCTGAAGCCTGTCGGAACGCTTCAACTCGGAAAACGTCGAGAAGCGGGCGAGGGTGAGCGCGGCATCGAACAACTCCAGGCACTCCTCGTCGGTCTCGGGAACCGACGAGATGACGGGCCCGAAGAACGACGGGCCGTCGGGTGGGTCGATGCTCAGAATCGGCGTGCCAACGTCGCGGCCGGTGCGACCCACGGCGTCCTCGGTCCCAGCGCGGAGGATGTCATCGAGCGAGGCATCGTCGGCAGCCGCCGCATACGAGGAGTCGTACCCCGCGGCCTCCAGAACCACACACAGATGCTCCGGGGTGCTGACGTGTGAACGCAGGTCCTCACCCGGTTCGGGAACCCTGTGCCAGATGGACCGTCCGAACGCCTCGTAGAGCGGACCCATTGCGTCAGCGCCATGGTCGTTCCTGACCGCTGCTGCCACACGAAGCATCCGACGGCCACGGTTGTGGCCCTCCCTGTAACCCTCGGGGAACTCTGCCTCGTAGTCGCGCTCCTCGTTCAGGATCGACAGGTTGATGAACCGCCATTCCACGTCGATGTCACGAAGGGCCGCCACCCGCCGCAGCCAGAGCGAGGCCATCCACGCGAAGGGGCAGATCGGATCCCAGAAGAACTCGATCCGGTTGACTGTTCCTGTCTCGTTCATGTCTGTCCCCTTCTTCCGACAGCCTCACACGGTATTGCCCTCACCGACCATCCCGGAACCCCGGGAAGCCCCAAAACGTTCCCCAATGCCACTTCCTCGTCAGGCCTCCCGCTGACGCCGACCTCAGCCACTCTTCGTCCGTTCGGCCCATCATCGGCTCCTCTCACCAGCCTGTCCCCCGGCTCGGGTGCCGGCAGCACGGCTTGCTCATCTTGCGTATATCGCTGCGTCCCACCGACGACACCCCACCCTCGACCAACCAGCTCCGGAGGTGTGCCCCGACTACTCAACTAGCCAAGTAGCGGGTCTGCCCAGTTTCCTGCCGCCCAGACGGCTGCTGCAACGAACACGACGGTTGACACCACTGTTAGTACAGACCCAACTGACCGTGGTGCCCTGCGGCGGTCGGCCTCGTCAATCATCCAGGCCACCACCGCTCCACCGACAAGGCCACCCAGATGTCCACCGAGGCTGATCCCGGGTCGGCTCACCGTGAAGATGAGGTTGATGACCACCAGACCACCGACACCTGAACTCCACGGGTTGATACCGCGCCTGAGCTGGTGTACGAGCGTGGCCCCCATCAGGCCGAAGACCGCTCCGGATGCACCCACGGTCAACGCCAACGGGTCGAGCAGCATCACGCCCAGGGACCCGGAGGCCAGCGACGCCGCATACAGGCCCACGAACCGACCAGGGCCGTGCAGTCGCTCCAACTGGTGGCCGAGCATCCACGCCAGAAACATGTTGAACACCAGGTGCAGCAGGCCGCCGTGCAGGAACGCTCCCGTGGCCAACCGCCACCACTCCCCCTCGGCGATACCGATGTGGACAATGGTGAAGCCGTCGCGCACTCTGCCGTACCCGAGCAGTCCGAAGTCGATCGTGGCGTTGCCTCCGCCGCCCGCAAGCGAGCCACCAGAGGCAAGGGTTCCCAGGAAGGCAGCGATGTTGAGGCCGATGATCGCCGTCGTTGCGCTGCGTCCGTCATCGTGGTGCATGCCCGCGGAGCCAGCTGTGCGCAGGCGTGGGCGGCGTGAACGCCCGGCGACGATCGGTCCGGCGCACTCGGGGCAGTGGAAGCCAACCGAGGCCGTGTACATGCACTCACCGCAGATCACCCGGTTGCACCGCTGACAACGCACCCCGGCCCGCCGCTCAGGGTGCCAGGCGCAGGTATCGCCGTCCATCGGGGTGCTCACCGGCCGCACGGTACCGGCAGCGCGTCTCCGCCCAATGTCGGTCCGGCCGTGGAGTCAGAGCCGGACGATCACCGGCATCGAGTGGGGATCGCTAACCCAGGCGAACATCATCAGGATCGCCTCATCGCCGGTGGTGGTGGCGTGTCGCACCCCAGTCTCGTGGAGGATGGACGCTCCGGGCCCGTGACGACTCCAGACATCACCCTTCTGCCAGTCTGCTGTGCCCGTTGCCGACCAGTAGACCTCGACGGCCCGGTGCACATGTGATGGATAGACGACGTTGGGTCCCTGCAGCACGGCACCAACGAACACCTCCTCGCTGCCATACAGGGGAACCCTGTCGCTCCTGTACGAGTTCTCAGGTGAGCCGACGACGGGCGCGTATCCGTAGCCGGCCCTGAACACGTCCATGTCCGGCTCACCTGCATGTTCCGGATATGGCTGAGCCCACCCGGCATCGGGAAGGGCCATTCTCAGGAGGTCGCCCACCGGACCCTCCGCCGCCTCCAGTACGGCTGCCAGATGCTCGTCAACGACCGGCAGGCTCGAGGGTTCAGACTTCTCCAACCGCGACACCGTCCTGAGAGAATCCACCAGGAGCTCCATCGGCTGTTTCATCTCGGGAACCCGTCCACCCTCGGATTCAGCAAAGGAGCACAGGCCGGCGATGAAGGGATCCATTCCAGATCTCAGCCCCGGTTCAACTGACAGGCGGAATCAGGTGCCGGTGAAGTGGGCTCTGCCGGGGCCGTGCTCAAAGAACGAGGCGACACCTGTCGTGGCGTCATCGGTGTCGAACAGGTCGACGAACAGGTCGTACTCGAGGTTGATGCCATCGGCGAGGCTGCCCTCGAGACCACCGTCGACAGCCTGCTTGGCTGCACGGATGGCGAGACGTGGCCCCTTCGCATAGGCCGCTGCACGCTCGATTGCCCGCTCAAGAACCTGATCGTCGGGGACCACCTCGTCGACCCATCCGATTGCCAGCGCCTCGGCAGCCGGCACCTGGGCCCCACTGAAGATGAGTTCCTTCGCCCTGCCTGCGCCCACGAGCCGCGCCAGACGTTGGGTGCCGCCGCCGCCTGGAATGATGCCGAGCAGGATCTCGGGCTGCCCGAGCACCGCTCCCTCGCCGGCGATCCGGAAGTCGCAGCACATTGCCAGCTCGGCACCACCGCCAAGGGCAAAGCCGTTGATGGCTGCAATGGTCGGACACGGCACAGCAGCCACTGCGTTGAACGAGGCCAGGAAGGCCTCGGTCAGAGGCGCCCGGGTGGCTTCATCGGTGAAGTCGCTGATCTCGGCACCAGCGGCAAAGTGGCGGCCGCCACCCGTGACAACCAGCGCGCCTGGCGGGTCAACTATGCAGGCCTCGGCAACCCGACCGAGTTCGCCGAGGAGGTCGGCGTTGAGGGCGTTCACCTTCGGGCGGTTGAGGGTCACGACCACCACGTCGCCATCCCAGCCGCGCTCACCGCCGGACTCACCGGCCGGGTGACGCTCGACACCGATCAACTCGAGGCCGTCCATGATCAGAGGCTCACTGACGTGCCGTCGTCGACGAGGGTGTCGCCCACGTTGACCACGCTGGTCACCGCGGGAACGCGGTCCTTGAGGATCCGCTCGATGCCCGCCTTCAAGGTCTGGTCAGAGGCCGGGCAGCTGACACAGGCGCCCATGAGCTCAACGGTCACCTCGCCGGTTGCCTGGTCGACCCCGTGAAGCTGGATGTCGCCCTCGTCGGCCTGGATGGCCGGTCTGATTATGTCGATGACCTTCTGGACGGCAGCAAGGAGGTCGTCGATCGGAGTCTCAGCGGTTGTCCCCAGGCTCATAACCGCAGTCTCGCAGCACCGGTCACCGTCCCCACCCTCGGGCCGCACCCGAAACCGGCCGACCTAGATTGACTGCATGAGTCTCGAAACCATCGGCCGGCTGGGCATTCTGGCCCATGAGGGAGGCTGGGACGAGATCTTGCTCGTAGCCCTACCAATGTGTGTACTTGCCGGCCTGCTCTGGATGGCTGACCGTCGGGCCCGCCGACTCGGAAAGACCCGGCAGGACGGAACAGGAACCGATCAGCCCGGTTCCGAGTAGCTGACCTCGGCACCCAGGGATGCCAGGTTCCCAACGAGGTCCTGGTAACCGCGCTCAACGTGGTGGGCATCGCCGATAAGCGTCTCACCGTCGGCAACGAGGCCGGCAATCACGAGCGCCGCACCGGCACGAATGTCAGGTGCACGCACCGGAGCACCCGACAACGACCCCACACCCCTGATGACGGCGTGGTGACCCTCGGCGCGGATGTCGGCCCCCATGCGCATCAACTCGTCTATGTAGCGGAAACGGCCACCGAACACGTTCTCGGTGACGATCCCCACGCTGTCACCAATGGCCAGCAGCGTCACCAGCAGCGGCTGGTAGTCGGTGGCCACGCCCGGATAGGGAAGCGTCGCCACGTCGACGGAGCGTGGGCGACCCGGTCCCATCACCATCAGGCCGTCGGCAGATGACGAAATGTGCAGGCCCATCTCCTCCAGTTTCGCGAGCAGCATCTCCATGTGCTCAGGCCTGGCACCTGCTACCTCAATTTCGCCACCGGCCATGCCGACTGCCGCCATGTAGGTGGCGGCCTCGATCCGATCCGGCACAACGGTGTGTTCCACTGCCTCCAGCCCCTCGACGCCCTCGATCGTGATCGTGGAGGTACCGGCACCCGTCACATGGCCGCCCATAGCGTTCAGGAAGGCAGCCAGGTCGGCGATCTCGGGTTCGCGGGCAGCGTTGTCGATCACCGTCGTACCCCGGGCAAGAACCGCTGCCATCAACAGGTTCTCAGTGGCACCGACACTCGGATACGGCAGGAGAACCGTTGTTCCCACAAGGCGGTCGGCACGACCCTCGATGTAGCCGTGGATCGTGGTGAACGTAGCGCCCAGTTCCTCGAGACCCCGAAGGTGCATGTCGATCGGGCGGTGGCCAAAGTCGTCGCCGCCGGGAACCGAGACCCTGGCGGTTCCGAAGCGGCCCAACAGGGGACCCAGCACCACAATGGAGGCCCGCATCCGCTCGACCAACTCGTAGGGCGCCTCAGGAGTGACAGACTCGGGGACGTCAACGGTGACCACGTCTCCCTCCTGGGAAACGGTGACGCCCATCTGCTCAAGCAGTTCACCCATCCACCGGACGTCGGCGATCTGGGGTACGCCACGCAGCGTGAACCTGCCCGATGCCAACAGGGTGGCCGCCATCAGCTTGAGCGCCGAGTTCTTGGCACCCGAGACCCTCACAGTCCCGGACAGCGGCCCGGACTGCCGGACACGAATGAAGGTTGGCCCGTCAACCGGGGAGGCGCTATTCACCACCTAAGTATGCTGCGCCCCCGACCTGACCGGAAGGCAACCCCATCGACAAGCCAGCTCACAACCTCGTGGTGGAACACCTCGTGGACGATGACGGGCTGGCCGAACTGCGCACCCGGCGCGACGACCTGGTCGGAGAGACCGACCTCGGCGACGACATCTTCGGCCTCGCAGACGGACCGTTCGAGCACTACGAACGCACCCTCGAGGTCCAGTGCGACGGTGCCGACCACCGGGTAACCGAGCGGTTCAGCTACAGGATGGCCATGCCCGTCTGGTGGATCGCCTTCTGGTGGCCCATGCGCCACGGCCTGCGACACCGCTCAAACCCGTGGTGGGCCCCACCCGACCGTCTGGACGCCCGCGCAGCCAGGGTCCTCAGCCTCCTGGCCCTGATCCAGGTGGTCGACGGCTACCTGGGAACCGTCATCACCCAGACCATCACGTTCGCAGCCGACGAGTTCGACCGCGGCGACACAGCCCAGGGCCTCACGCTGGCCCTGGTACGCCTCGGGATCGTCGTTGCCCTGGCCGTGGTGGCCCTCGCCGACCGGAAGGGGCGACGCAACCTGCTCATGGGCGCCGCCGTGGTAGCCGTAGTGACCACGGCACTGGGTGCAGCCTCGCCCGGACTCTGGTTCCTCGGCGGCACACAGATGGTCGCCAGGGGCCTCACCATGGGAATGGGAATCCTCATAGGTGTGTTCGCCGCCGAGGAACTGCCCCGCGGCTCGCGTGCCTACGGGGTGAGCATCCTTGCTCTCGCCGCCGCCTTCGGGGCCGGCATGGCAGTCTGGGTCCTGCCGGTGGCCGACCTCTCCGAGCGCGGCTGGCGAATCGTGTACCTGGTGCCGCTTCTTGCACTCCCGGGCCTCGTGGCAGTTGGCCGGCGCCTACCCGAATCAAGGCGCTTCTCGGCAAACAGGCCGGCCGCTGGCCCAACCAGGCTGCTCCGGCCGGTCAGCCGATCGGCTGAACACCGGCGGCTGCTGCTCCTCGCGGCCACCGCCTTCCTCCTCCTGGTGTTCGCCGCTCCGGCCAGCCAGTTCCAAAACGACTTCCTCAAGGACCATCGCGGCTACAGCGCCTCGGGAATCGCCCTGTTCACCCTGTTCACGTCGACCCCGGCTGGAATCGGGATCTTCGTAGCCGGACGACTGGCCGACACCCGTGGACGAAGGGTCGTCGGAGCAACAGGTCTCGTGGGCGGCACCCTGTTCATCGTCGCCAGCTACTACCTCTCAGGCGGGCTGATGTGGGCGGGCCACCTGGTGGGTGTGGTGCTCGGCGCCCTGACCGTGGCACTCGGCGTCTACGGACCTGAACTGTTCTCCACGACGCATCGGGCCAGAGCCAACGGGATCATCGTGACCCTCGGCGTACTCGGCAGCGCAACGGGCCTGATACTCGTCGGCACAATCGTCGACCGCCTCGACAACTACGGGCACGCCCTGGCAATCGTCGGTATCGGCCCAATGCTGGCCGCCGCCCTGGTGATCGCCCGATTCCCCGAGACGGCCCGGGTCGAGTTGGAGACGCTGAACCCCGACGACGCACCCCTCGCCGAACCGCCCGACTAGAGACCGGCAAGCCAGCCCTCCACGGCGTCGCACACGTCCACCTCGGCCTTTCGCAGGTCGTGACGCTTCCCGGGGACCCAGACCATTGTGACAGGACCAGAGATGGCCGGCAGGTGCTCGGCGAACTCGTCGGGCGAACCGAACTCGTCACGGTCTCCAGACACGAACAGGCACGGCACCTCGATGTCGGGGAAGTGGTCGACCCTCAGGTTCTCAGGCTTGCGGGCCGGGTGCAGCGGATAGCAGATGAGCACCAGACCCGCAGCAGGGAGGCCGCCTGCGACAGCCATTGAGCAGATCCGACCGCCCATGCTGCGTCCACCCAGAACCAGGGCACTGGATTCAACGCCCAGACCTGATGCCATGCCGTCAACCCCCGCACAAACCTCGTCGACCAGCTTCGAGGCCCTGTCAGGGAACGGCCTGGCCGCTGTCCGGTAGGCGAAGTCCATCCGCTCGACCGGCAAGGGCGATAGCCGTTCCTCGAGGGCGACAAGGCCAGCCTGGTCACGGTTGGACCCTGCGCCGGGGGTCAGGAAGAGTCCGGCTGGCGGCATGCGGCGATGGTAGACGCGACCCGGCATCGTTCCGGGGGTACGGGTAGCCTTCCCAAATGGCCGACAACGGTGACCACGACACGCTGGTCTCCACCATGACCGGTGGCATGGCGCCGGACCCTGCGCCCTTCACCGGAAGCGACCGCCTCCACCCCGACGGTCGCCCGAAGGACACCTTCCGTGACGATCTGCGGCATGTCCCGGTGGCCCACAACATCGTCACAGTGGCGACAACCGCTGCCCTGCCGGTGCTGGTTGTCTGGGCTGCGGTAACCATCAGCCACCCCGTGGCATGGGTCCTGGCAGTGCCGGCAATGGCGCTGTCGCAGAACCGTCTGTTCATCCTCCACCACGAGGCCGCCCACCGGGTGCTGTTCCCAAACCGGCGCCTCAACGACCTGGTGGGAATAACCCTCATCGGCTGGCTGACGTTTGGAACCGGCAGCCACGGCTACCGCCTGGGACACGTAAACCACCACCGCGATGAGTTCGGCCCGAAGGAACCCGACTTCCTTCTCTACGCCCTCTACCCCGTCAGCCGACAGTCGATGCGCCGAAAACTGGTGAGGGACGCCACCGGGGTCTCAGCCTTTCGAATCGTGCGGCCTCGCTTCCAACGGCTGGGAAACACCCGGCACCTGCGACTTACCATCATGTTCCTTGCCGGTCAGGTACTCATCGCCACGGCGTTCTGGGCGTCCGGACACCCCTGGCTGTACCTGTTCCTGTGGGTGGTTCCGTGGGTGTTCCTCTACCAGGTCCTGAACCGGCTCCGGGCCATCGCCGAACACGGCGGCATGACCCGGTCAACCGACCGACGACGGGCCAGCCGCCATGTTCGCCAGACGCCGCTGGCACAGGCGCTGCTGGTGCCCTGCAACGTCGGCTACCACGTCGCACACCACGTCGACCCGACCGTCCCCATGCGTCACCTGCCCAGACTGCACACGGCCCTCGTAGAAGACGGGTACATCACCGAGGACCTCGTCTGGCCCTCGTACAGGAACCTCTGGCGGGCCCTCGCCTCAGGCCCGGCCCCACCAACAGCCGCCTAGGTGATCTGACGGAGTGCCTCGGCCAGTTCTCCGGCTCTGGCACTCAACTCGTCGTGTTCGACACCGCCGTCGGCCAGCAGACCCGCAAGCTCGGCCGAACGCTCCCCAAGCGAGTTCCACAGGGCTGGGTCGATTCCGAACGGTGGCCTATGACCGGAAAGCACCGGAGCAAGGTCGACCAGGTTCTCCACACCGGAGTTGTCGCGGGAGTCACGCCGGAGCCTGTCGCAGGCAACGAACAGGTCAGTCAGCAGGCTGTTGGCATCGAGACCCTCCAACTCGGGTCGGTCATCGGCAGCGCCCTGAAAGGCGTCGATCGCAGACTCCACGGTGTCCTCGTCGGCAGCCATCACCACCAGGTCACCCTGAGCATCGAACTCGTGGGCCACCGCCAGCCTGCCGAGCAGCTCGCTGAACGCCGTCTGCTCGTCGGCACCCCACCCCGACATCTCATATGCCAACTGCTCGCCATCGGGATCAAGCTTGGGCAGGCCCGTCGACTCGGCCTCCTCGACCGCCAGGTCAACGGCAGCCTCATCAACCTCGGACACGACGAGCGTGGCACCCTGCCACGTGTGGGCAATACCCGAAACGGTGAGCAGTTGATCGAGAATGCGTCGGCTCTCACCAGCCCACTCGTGGAGTTCGTATGCCAACTGATCCTGAAGTGTCGGCCCCGCCCCGGCCGGCGGAACCTCATCGACCAATTCGACGCCACACTCGACACAGTCGGACACGCCGTCGGCGTACTCGATCCCGCACTGGAAGCACCATCTCACGGGCGTCATCCTGACACCTGCAGGCCCCTTCCGAAACCATCCCCTTCCACAATTCGGACAACTGGCCCCGGAGGGTCCGCATAGCGCTGCCCGGCCGCTAACGTCGAAAGCCATGACCGGACAGCCCATGGCCCCAGACCGCAACCTGGCACTCGAGTTGGTGAGAGTCACCGAGGCAGCAGCCCTGGCAGCCTCACGCTGGATGGGCCGCGGCGACAAAGAGGGCGCCGACGGTGCCGCAGTCGACGCGATGCGGCACGTCCTCAACTCGGTCAACATGAACGGAATCGTCATCATCGGCGAAGGCGAAAAGGACGAGGCACCGATGCTCTACAACGGTGAGACCCTCGGCAACGGAAACGACCCAAGAACCGACATAGCCGTCGACCCCATCGACGGAACCACCCTAACCTCGCTTGGCCGCGCCAACGCCATCGCCGTAATCGCCGCCAGCGAACGCAACACCATGTTCGACCCGGGACCCTGCGTCTACATGGAAAAGATCGCCGTCGGCCCAAGCTGCGCCGACGCCATCGACATCACCAGGACACCGACGCAGAATCTGGAGTCGATCGCCGAGGCCAAGGGAGAAGACATCAGGGACCTGACCGCCGTAATCCTCGACCGTGACCGCCACTCTGAACTGATAGACGAAGTACGCCAGGCCGGAGCCCGGATACGGCTCATCCCCGACGGCGACGTCGCAGGCGCAATCTCGGCCGGTTGGTCCGGCGCTGGCGCAGACGTGCTGTTCGGAATCGGAGGCACACCCGAGGGCGTCATCGCCGCAGCCGCCCTCAAGTGCCTCGGCGGCGCACTCCAGGGAAGGCTCTGGCCACGCAACGAAGCCGAACGCACCGCCGCAGTCGAACAGGGCTACGACCTCGACCAGGTTCTACACACCGACGACCTGGTCTCAGGCAACAACTGCTTCTTCGCCGCCACCGGAATCACCGACGGCGACCTCCTCAAGGGCGTGCAGTACACGACCGGTGCGGCACACACACAGTCGATCGTCATGAGGTCCATGTCGGGCACCGTGCGCGTCGTCGATGCGCACCACAAACTCGACAAGCTCGAGGAGTACTCCTTCGGCTACTGAGTTTCCCTTTTCTTCTCGCGTCTTCACCTTTTCCTGGGACCTCGCGCTGGGGGCCATCGCCGGGCTCCGCTCGCTCGTCGAAACCCGACACTGACCTACCCCGACACACCGCCAACTCCAGACCGACCAGAACATCGACCCTGAGGCGTAACCGCCGGCGGGGAAGCGGCAATCAGTGACGCTTGTGCGTCCGGTCAGGCTTCGGCGCTGGCAACCGTCAACCGGACATCGGCCCGGGCGAGGGCCTCCGCTGCCGCAACGTCATCCTTGTCGGCCGCAAGTGCCGCCTCGGCGACCTCCCTTGCAGCACGGGCACGGTCCACATCGATCTCGCCTGAAGCCTCCGACACGTCCGAAAGGATGCTCACCTTCGTTCCCACAACCTGTACGAAGCCACGGTGAACTGCAAGGGTGTCACGGCCTCCGCCGGGATGGACGACGTCGACAGACCAGACGGCAAGCACACCGATGAACGGCACGTGACCGGGCTGGAATGCGATCTCTCCACCACCCACGGTGCGGGCGATGACCATCTCGGCCTCGCCGCTGTAGGCAATTCCCTCCGGGGAGACCAGCTCCACCTGGAACGTCATGGTGGTCTCTAGCCCTCGAGCTCGCGTGCCTTGCGGCGTGCGTCGTCGGCACCGCCGACGTTGAGGAAGGCCTGCTCGGGCAGGTCGTCAAGGTCGCCGTCGACAATGGCGGCGAAGGAATCGACCGTCTCGTCCACCGGCACGGTGACACCGGGCAGGCCGGTGAAGACCTCGGCCACGTTCATGGGCTGGGACAAGAAGCGTTGGACCTTACGGGCCCTCGACACCGTGATCTTGTCCTCTTCGGAGAGCTCGTCGAGGCCCAGGATGGCGATGATGTCCTGCAACTCCTTGTAGCGCTGCAGGATCTCCTGGACGTTCCGGGCCGTGTTGTAATGCCGCTCCCCGACAACCTCGGGAGTGAGGATCGTCGATGTCGAGGCCAATGGATCAACGGCCGGGTAGATACCGAGGGCCGCGATGTCACGGCTCAACTCGGTTGTGCCATCGAAGTGGGTGAACGACGTGAACGGCGCCGGATCGGTGTAGTCGTCGGCAGGCACGTACACGGCCTGCATGGACGTGATGGACCGGCCGCGCGTGGTCGTGATGCGCTCCTGAAGCTGGCCCATTTCATCGGCGAGGGTGGGCTGATAGCCCACTGACGACGGCATGCGGCCCAACAGGGTCGATACCTCGGACCCGGCCTGTACGAACCGGAAGATGTTGTCGACGAACAAGAGGACGTCCTGGCCCTGCACGTCGCGGAAGTACTCGGCCATGGTGAGCGCCGAGAGGGCCACGCGCAGACGCACACCCGGTGGTTCGTCCATCTGGCCGTAGACCAGGGCGGCCTTCTCGAGAACGCCCGACTCGCCCATCTCCAGGTAGAGGTCGGTTCCCTCACGGGTGCGCTCGCCGACACCGGCGAACACCGACACGCCACCGTGGTTGGTGGCCACGCGGTTGATCATCTCGGTGATGAGAACCGTCTTTCCCACACCGGCTCCGCCGAACAGGCCGATCTTGCCGCCCTGCAGGTACGGTGTGAGCAGGTCGATGACCTTCACACCCGTCTCGAACATCTGGGCCTTGGGCTCAAGGGTGTCAAATGCCGGGGCCTGGCGGTGGATCTCCCAACGATCGGTGATCTCACCCAACGGCTCGTTGTCTAGTTGGCTGCCGGTGACGTTGAACACGTGACCGAGGGTCACATCGCCCACCGGCACGGTGATACCCCGGCCGGTGTTACGGACCACGGTGCCGCGGGTGAGCCCATCGGTCGGCTTCATGGCGATGGCACGCACCCGGCCGTCGCCGATCTGCTGGGCCACCTCGGCGACGATCGTGACGCTCTCGCCGTCTACGAGCACGTCAAACTCGAGGGCCGTGTTGATTTCAGGCAGCTCGCCTTCCGGGAACTGGGCGTCGATCACAGGCCCGGCGATACCGACGATGTGTCCGTCCTTCAGTTCGACTGCCTCTGGGGCTTCGGTGACGGTCATTGTTGCTCCTGGCTCTCTGTTCGGTTCTGAGCGATCTGGGTGATTAGGTCGTGGCGCCCGCAGGCACCGGGGAATCGGTCGTGTCGTCGTCGCTGCCAAGGGCCTCGGCACCACCGACGATCTCCATGATCTCGGTCGTGATGGCGTCCTGGCGCGCCTGGTTCATCTCGCGGGACAACTTGACGATCATGTCCTCGGCATTGTCGGTGGCGGCCTTCATGGCCCGCTGACGGCTGGCGTGCTCTGATGCGGCCGACTCGAGAAGTGCGCCGAAGAGGCGGGCCTCGACGTATCGGGGAAGCAGCGCCTCGAGCACCGCCTCGGGTGAGGGTTCGAACTCGAAGGACGCAACGGCACCTGCCTCGCCATGGCCCTCCTCGGCCATGACCTCGGTGCTCTCGAGCGGCAGGAACCGCCTGACAACGACCTTCTGGCTGCCGATGCTGATGAACTCCGTGTAGACCAGCTCGACCCTGTCGATCTCGCCGGACTCGAACAGGTTGGCGACGGTGTCGGCAACGGCCTTGGCGTCCTCGTAGGTGGGGTTGTCGCTGATGCCCTCAGTGAACGAGTCGATCCGGTAGTTGCGGAACCGGAAGTAGTCGCGGCCCTTCTTGCCGATGATGATGAGTGCGTAGTCGGCGCCCTCTGCCCGGGCGTTCTGCACCTGACGCTCGGCCGCCCTGATGATCGCCGAGTTGTACGGACCAGCCAGGCCGCGGTCGGAGGTGATGAGCACCACCCCGACCCGCTCGACCTTGTCGGCCTCGCGCAACAGCGGATGGTCGACCTCGGTACCGGCGGCAGCGAGATTCTCGATGACCTGTGTGATCTGGCGCGAGTAGGGCGCCGATGCCCGTGCCCGCTGCTGGGCCTTCATCACCCTTGTGGCGGCGATCAGCTCCATGGCCCTCGTGATCTTCTTGGTCTTCTGGACGCTCGTGATACGGCGCCGAAGAACCCGCTCCCTACCGCCTGCCATGGTCAGCTCCCACTGCAGTCACCACGCGCGCCGTCAACGCAGCGCAGGTGCCCATGGCACGGTCGGGTCGGGCGGCCGGGGTCACTCGGAGTCGGCCTCAGAAACGCCGGCGGTGATGTCCTCTTCGGGGAGGGTCGTATCGGCATCGACAATGTGCGAGCCGGTCTCCTCTGCGTCGGTGCCAGCGTGAATCGCGGTATCGGCCTCTGAGGACTGGAACTGCTCGGCGAAAGCGCGGATTGCCGCCTCGAAGGCCTCCTCGTCGCCGATCTTGCCGGTCTCGCGGATGGCGTCCAACTGTGCGATCTCGCGGGTACGGAACCAGTCCAGAAGCTCGGCCTCGAAGCGCTGCACGTCGACAACGGCTACGTCGTCAAGGTGACCACGGGTTCCGGCCATGATCGACACGACCTGCTCCTCGACCAGCAGCGGCGAGTTGAGGCCCTGCTTGAGAAGTTCGACCAGCCTGTAGCCACGGTCCAGCTGGGCCTGCGACACGGCGTCCAGGTCGGACCCGAAGGCGGCGAAGGCCTCGAGTTCCCTGAACTGCTGGAGGTCTGACTTGAGAGTGCCGACAGCGGTCTTCATTGCCTTGATCTGGGCAGCGGAACCGACACGTGACACCGAGATGCCGACATCCACAGCCGGACGCACACCAGACTTGAAGAGGTCGTCCTGGAGGAAGATCTGACCATCGGTGATTGAGATCACGTTGGTGGGAATGAACGCCGAAACGTCGCCGGCCTTGGTCTCGATGACCGGAAGGGCCGTCATCGACCCGGCACCGAGGTCGTCGCTGAGCTTGGCGGCCCGCTCAAGCAGGCGGCTGTGCAGGTAGAAGACGTCTCCCGGGAAGGCCTCGCGGCCCGGTGGGCGGCGCAGCAGCAGCGACATCTGGCGGTAGGCCTCGGCCTGCTTGGAGAGGTCGTCGTAGACGGCGAGGGCGTGGCCCCCGTTGTCCATCCAGTGCTGGCCCATTGCACACCCTGCATAGGGAGCCAGGTACTTGAACGGCGCCGGCTCGGATGCCGGGGCAACCACGACAACCGTGTACTCCATGGCACCGTGGGCCTCGAGCACAGCCACGTTCTGGGCGACGGTGGAGGCCTTCTGGCCGATTGCCACGTAGACGCAGTTCACGCCCTGGCCTGCCTGGTTGATGATGGTGTCGATGGCGATAGTGGTCTTACCGGTCTTGCGGTCGCCGATGATGAGCTCGCGCTGGCCACGGCCGATCGGAATGAGCGAGTCGATGGCCTTGATGCCGGTCTGCATCGGTTCATGCACGGGCTTGCGGCCCATGATGCCCGGAGCCTGGATCTCCATGCGGCGCTGCACCGTGTTGGTCAGCGGGCCCTTGCCGTCGATCGGCTCACCCAGGGCGTTCACAACGCGACCGAGGAGTCCGTCGCCGACAGGCAGGGACAAGATGTCGCCGGTGGCGCGCACCGTCTGGCCCTCTTCAATGTCGTTGACCTCGCCGAGCACCACCGCACCGATGGCGTCCTCGTCGAGGTTCAGCGCCAGGCCGAACGTGCCGCTCTCGAACTGGAGAAGCTCGTTGACAGCAGCGTCGGGCAGGCCGGATACACGGGCAATGCCGTCGCCGACCTCGATCACGTGGCCGACCTGGCTCTGCTCGAGGCTGGGCTCAAAGCCGGCCAGGTTCTTCTGGATCGCAGCGGCTATGTCTGCCGTGTCAATCGTGAGTTCAGGCATGTTCTCTCTCGTCTCTTGTGCGAATGTGTCTTCCGCTGCTCAGCGGAAGCTCTCTCGGAGCTGGTTGAGGCGGCGGCGGACGCTGCCGTCGATGATGTCGTCACCGATCTCGGTTACCACGCCGCCCAGGACGGACGGATCGATGACCACCTTCACCTCAACCTCTTTGCCGGTTGAGGTATGGATGGCAGCCTCGAGGCGGCTGCGCTGGTCGACGCTCAGGTCTACTGCAGAACGGACCGTGGCAACCGCCCTGTTGCGGGATGCGGCACCGCGCTCGACAACGGCTGCGACGATTGCCGGCAGGTCGGCGGCGCGGCCGGCTGCTACAACCATCGATACCAGCGCCGACGTTGTGGCCGAAGCCCTTCCGTCGAGCAGATCCTCGACGACCTGCTGACGGCGTGCGGCCGGAACCGCCCCGTCGGCGAGGGTCACCCGCAGGTCGTCATTTGAACCAAGCGCCTGGGCGAACTGGAACAGCTCGTCCTCGACAGCGGCCAGGTTGCCCTCGGCCGCCGCAACGGCGAACAGGGCGTCTGCGTAGGCGTCAACTCGAGGATCAGCCATTGCTCCCGGCCACCTCGTCGATGTAGGCGTCGATCAGGCGGCCCTGAACCTCGGCATCGAGGCTGGATTGCACAACCCGCTCGGCTGCACCCAGGGCGATACCGGCGACCTCGGCGCGGAGGTCAGCGATTGCCTGCTGGCGTGCCGATTCGATGTCGGCTGCCGCACGCTCACGCATGTCGGCGATGTCTGCCTCGGCACGGGCCGACAGGTCGGCCTTGAGTTGGTCGGCGGCACCACGTGCCTCGTCGATCAACCTGGAGGCCTCACCCTTGGCATCACCCAATCGGGCCTGGTAGTCGGCTTCGACCGCCCTGGCGTCGATCTTGGCCTGCTCGGCCGCATCGAGGTCGCTGGCGATCCGCTCTGCACGGGCGTCCATAGCCCCTTTCACGGCCGGGAAACCCTTCTTGGCCATGAAGAAGAACAGAAGACCGAAGGACAGGGCGCCCCAGATGATCTCGTTGGTCTCCGGGAGGATGGGGTTCGGTGCCTCGAAGCACTTCTCGAGGTCCTTTTGGACCTCCTCGTCATGCAACGTGTGCTCAAGGTCGCCGTGGTTCTCCTCAACGGCCTCTGCGAGGTGCTCGGCCATACAGCCGCCGACGCTCTCGCCGGAAGCCCCGGCGGGGCCGGCAAGGGCGACAAGGCCCAGCACGGCGATCAGCGGTGCCGCTGCCAGGCGGTTCCGTCGTTGGCTCATGGGTTCAACTCTCTCTCGGTCGATTGTGTCAGTTGGTCGTCTGTTCCGAATCCGCCGACTGCCTAGGGCAGCAGCAGGATGAAGACGACGAAACCGATCAGGGCCAGCGCCTCGGTGAAGGCGATGCCGAGGAACATGGTCGTACGCGCCATACCGGCGGACTCGGGCTGGCGGGCCATCGCGGAGATGGCATTACCGACCACTGTTCCGATACCGATACCCGGGCCGATGGCCGCGAGGCCGTAACCGAGGCCGGCGCCGATGGCCTTGAGGCCCTCGACCATTTCACCGGCTGCCGTCTGCGCCAAAACGTTCAGCACTTGGTTTCTCCTGTGTTTGATGTGTTGTCGAGCCGGAATGTCCGACCCTCTTGGTTATTGAACTTGTAGGTAGAGCCTGAAGGCCAACTGCGGATCAGTGGGCCGGGTGCATCGAGCCGCCGATGTAGACGGCTGTGAGGATCGTGAAGATGAAGGCCTGCAGGACCGATACCAGGATTTCGAACCCGGTCATGAGGACCAGCATTGCGAAGGGTCCGACGGCTCCGATGTAGGTGGAGCTCCACAGGACCTGGGTGAGCACGGCAAAGGTGACCAACAGGAGGTGACCTGCGACCATGTTCGCCCAGAGCCGGATTGCCAGCGAGAAGGGCCGCACCACGAACGTCGAGACAAGTTCGATGGGGGTAACGATCAGGTACAGCGCAACGGGCACGCCTGGCGGGAAGAGGGAGTTCTTGAAGTATCCGCCCAGGCCCTGGGACCTGATACCGACAAAGTTGTAGATGACCCACACCACGATGGCCAGGGTGATCGGTACGGCCATTCGGCTGTTCGCCGGAAACTGGATACCGGGGATCACCTCGAAGATGTTCGAGAACATGATGAAGAAGAACATCGTGGTGAGGAACGGCATGAACTTGCGGCCCTCGGGACCGATGGTCTGCATGACCACCGATTCCTCGATGAAGTCGATGCCGGACTCGGCGACGTGCTGGATTCCGGCCGGGACGAGAGACGCCTTGGGCCTGCCCGCCAGAGTGAATATGACGCCGGTTATGACCACGGCAGCCAGGTAGATGAGAACGGTCTTGTTGATGGCATACGCCGTTCCGGAAAAGAAGATGTCTGGCCACTCGAAGAGATGGCTGACCGGCGGAAAATCGAGTGCTAGCACGTTCACTTGGCGTGGTTCTCCTCGGGAGTGACCTGTTGGACTGGTTCGGGCGCCAGGCCCGGAAAGGCCAACGACGCTGAGACGTACCTGGTCTCCCAGGTGAGAAGGCCCAGGTGGGTGACCAGGAGGGTGATGGCGAACGGCACGGCGGCGAACCAGTCTCCGCTGCCCTTGAGAGCCACCGCGATGACGGCCAGCACACCGAGGCGGATGAGATAGCCGAACAGGACCGCTCCGTAGAGGGCGTTCAGCGAGATGCTCACCGCACGGGTGATGATTGCAGCGCCGATCAGGAAGTTGGCGACAACCAGCACGAGGGCGATCGCGGCAGAAGCGGCACCGGTCGCTCCCCAGCCGATAGCACCAACCGCCACAAAGGCCGGCGCCACCCAGACAGCCCGTCGAGCGAGGTCGCGGGCGATGTCACGCTCGGGGGTGACCTGTGAGAGGTCGGTCAGGAGGGTGGAGGTACCGGACATGTTCAGGTGCCCGCCTGCCATGCGGCGCGGCGCTCGGCTGCGGCACGGTCCATCCGGTCGCTGTAGCTGCGGTACAGCTTCCAAGTGGCGTACCCGGCCGTGACCAGCGTGAAAGAGATCGTGAAGACCGGGAAGAGGTTGAGCTGTCGGTCGATGAGCCAACCCAGGAAGCCGAAGATCGCCGGCGTAACGGCCAACTCGAATGCCGCTGCGAGAGCATCGCCGAAGCCCTGCTCCAACTCGCGCGTTCCGACCTGTTGCATCCGCAGATCCCTCCGACCGGATTGTCTCCGGTCACCATCGTTGCCCCCGCGACGACGGCCGTCTGGAGCGCTTGTGAATCTAATCACCAATGTGGGAAGCGACAACCCGAACCCGGTGTGACGAATGCCCCACTCAACCCTGGGCTCCACCGTCTCCATCGACCCACCCGGCCCGCACCGAACCACGCAACCTGGGATGGAACACCGTGAAGAGGAGCAGGCAGACGGCAGCTATTCCGATGGGCACGATGGCGTCACCCGACCCGGTGTAGGTGGGCCACAGCACGAACCCTGACAGCAGCGCGGTCCACGCCCACAGGATCCAGACAGCCCGACGGTGGCCATGGCCCAGCCGGAGGAGCCGGTGGTGGAGGTGGTCCTTGTCGGCGTGGGTCACCCGGATACCACGGGTCGCGGCACGACGCACGATGGCGAACGCCATGTCGAACAGGGGGACGCCCAGGATGAACAGGGGAATGAAGATGGGGGCGAAGAAAAAGAAGGCCTGACCGCTGAACACAGCGTCAGTGCTTCCCCCCACCGACATCGTCGAGGCCGCCATGAGCAAGCCCAGCAGCAGAGCTCCGCCGTCACCCATGAAGATGCGTGCCGGATGCACGTTGTGGGGAAGGAAGCCCACGCAGATGCCGACAACCAGGACCGCAATCAACGCTCCCGGGCTGTTCACGCTCAACACGCCCGCATCGCCCAGGCGGATGGCGTAGAAGAGGAACGTCGCGGCGGCGATGGCCACGATCCCGCCTGCCAGACCATCGAGGCCGTCGATCAGGTTGACAGCGTTGGCGATGAGCACCACCCACACAACAGTCATCAGCGCCGACATGTTCGACGAGAGGATCATCGTCTCAAAGAACGGAACGCGCAGTACGACGAGCGACACGCCGACGAGGCTCAGGACCGCCCCGGCCACCACCATTCCGGCCACCTTGGCCGTTGCCGACAGCGGCGACATGTCGTCGACCACCCCGACTGCACAGATCGCCGCAGCCGCAACCAGCACGCCGAGCATCTCGGACGGCTCAGCGAACACCGCCGAGAAGTCACCGATCAGCCATGCAGTGAGCGCCCCGGCGAACAGGCCGAACAGCATCGCAGTGCCGCCCAGCGTGGCCGTGGGCGACTCATGGACATTGCGGTCGTCGGGCACCACGAGGGCCCCTGACCGGGTGGCGAGGCGCCTGACCGCCGGCGTGGCCGCAGCGGTGGCCACCGCAGCGACGCCACCGACCACGGCGAATGCAAGCCCCCCCGGTTGGACCACGGCCACCATCGTGATCACCGGTCCATCAACCCCCGTAGGGGGTGAAGCGGCCACACAGTTCGACAACCTCGGCCCGCACTGCCTCTACTGCCTCATCGTCGTCAACGCTGCTGAGCGTGCGTGCGATGAGGTCGGCAATGACGGCCATCTCCGGCTCACCCATTCCCTGGGTGGTCGTTGACGGTGTGCCGATGCGGACACCGCTGGTGACAAACGGTGAACGCGGGTCATCGGGAACGGTGTTCTTGTTCAGGGTGATACCGGCCCGATCCAGCACCGTCTGGGCCACGGCGCCGGTCAACTCCTCGTCGAAGGTGCGCAGGTCGACGAGCAGCAGGTGGTTGTCGGTGCCACCCGAGACCATACGGAAGCCGTGCTGGGCAAGGGCGGCGGCGAGGGCCGATGCGTTAGCCACGATCTGACGTGAGTAGTCGGCAAACGAGGGATCGGCCGCCTCACGGAACGCCACAGCCTTGGCGGCGATGTGGTGTTCTAGAGGGCCTCCCTGGGAACCGGGGAAGACAGCCTTGTCGACCGCCCGGGCGTGTTCGGAGGTCGACAGGATGCAGCCACCCCTGGGACCCCGCAGGGTCTTGTGGGTGGTGAAGGTGACGATGTCGCAGTAGGGAACCGGGTTGGGATGAACACCGCCGGCGATGAGCCCGGCGATGTGGGCGGCATCGAACATGAGCATCGCTCCGACCTCGTTGGCAATCTCACGGAACGGTGCCGGGTCGATGATTCGCGGGTAGGCGGTGGCACCCGCCACGATCATCCTTGGCCGGCACTCCCGTGCCCTGTCACGCAACTCGTCGTAGTCGATCCGCTCGTCACTCTTCGTGACGCCGTAGGAGACGAAGTTGTAGAGGATGCCGCTGGCGTTCACCGGGGATCCGTGGGTGAGGTGACCACCGTGGTCGAGGCTCATCCCGAGCACGGTGTCTCCGGGTTCGAGCAACGCCTGGTAGACGGCCATGTTGGCGTTGGCCCCAGAGTGGGGCTGGACGTTTGCGTGGTCGGCGCCGAACAGGGCCTTGACCCGCTCACGGGCCAGGTCCTCGACCTCGTCGACGTGGACGTTGCCTCCGTAGTAGCGCTTGCCCGGATAGCCCTCGGCGTACTTGTTCGTGAGCACCGAACCGCTCGCCTCGAGCACTGCCGGCGAGGCGAAGTTCTCGGACGCAATCAGCTGAAGCGTGGTGTTCTGGCGTTCGAGTTCCCGGTCGATGTAGCCGAACAGCTCGTCGTCCCGTGAGGTTGGCCAGGTCATGTCGTACCGCCTGTGCTCGGCCGGCCCGGATGGAGGCCAGGATTGTCCGTGCCCGCTGCCGGGCTGATTGGCCGGAAGGTTACCGGCCGTGGCCGGACCGCGATGCCGGTCACCTGTCGGATCCGGTCCCGATGAGGACCGTTGCCAGGGCGTCCGCTGGCGGGTCGGGTGGTGACCCCTGACGTCGACCGACCACCAGGTGACGGTGGGCCACAGGTTCGGCCCTGGCCGTGGCCATTCCGCTGCCCGACCTCGTGCCTGTGGACGGTGGCAGCACGGTCCATCCCAGACCGAGGCAAACCATCTCACGGAGAACCTCGGGCTGGTTCGACTCGGCGACCACATCGAACGGTGCGCCTGCCCGGGCCAGGCCTGCCGCGATCACCGCCCGGGTGTGCGAACCCGCAGGGAAGGTGACCCACGGTCCCCACCGGTGTGGGGGGCGCCGAAGCTCGCCTTCGGGGGCGTAGACGTGCAGGGGTTCGGCGAAGCAGGGTGTGAACACAACGCCCTCTGGAGCGGTCACGGGCTCGACACAGACGATGAGATCAAGGTCACCGCTGACCAGGCCGTCGAGGAGGCTGCCGGACGGGGCCACAGTGAGGTGCAGGTCAACCTCGGGACGGTTTGCGTGGAATGCCCGGATGGCCTCGGCCCGGTGCTGGACTGCGACGGCATCAATGGTTCCGAGCCTGACCACGCCGGCTGAGCCGGAGCGCTGCGACGCCGCCCAACGGGCAAGGTCGCGGGTCTCGGCCACGACCCTTCGGGCATGGGTGAGCACCTCGGCCGCCTGACGCCTCAACCGGGCGTGACGGCCGTGCCGTTCAAAAAGTGTCAGGCCGACCCGGCGCTCAAGTTCGGCGAGGCCCTGGGTGAGGGCCGACGGCGTGACATCGAGGCTGGCGGCGGCCGCCGCACGGGTGGGATGGTCTGTAGCCGCCACCAGGTACTCCAACTGCTGCACGGTGAGGTTGGGGAGGCTCGACAGCCCGGTTCTCGACATTGCGGGATCCTGTCTGACTATTCAGTAACTCTGAATCTAGCAAGCCTTTCATCTGTATGTGCTTATGCTTCTCTCCATGACAGAACCCACCACCATCGCCCCGGCGACCGGCCGCCTCGGAATACTCACCCCCGGGCTCGGCGCCGTCTCATCCACCTTCATCGCCGGCGTCATCTCCGCCCGCAAGGGCCTGGCCCCGCCGATCGGCTCGGTCAGCCAGATGGCCCACATCCGCCTCGGCGCCCGCGACGAGGACCGCAACCCCCTCATCCGCGAGTTCGTACCCCTCGCCGAACTGGACGACATCGTGTTCGGCGGCTGGGACCCCATCTCGGCAAACGTGCTTGAAGCCGCCCGCACATGCGGCGTGCTCGAAGAGCGCGACCTGGCACCCATCTCCTCGGAACTCGAGGGCATCGTGGCCATGGACGCCGTGTTCGACCAGCGCTGGGTCAAGAAGCTCGAGGGCACCCGCGTCAAGACCATGACCTCCAAGTGGGAACAGGCCCAGGAACTCATCGACGACATCGAACGCTTCCGCACCGAAAACCAGTGCGACCGCCTCGTGGTGGTCTGGTGCGGCTCCACCGAGGCCTACCAGGAGGCCAGCGCCGTCCACGAGACAGTCGCCGCCTTCGAACAGGGCTTGAAGGACAACGACGACAACATCTCCCCCAGCCAGATCTACGCCTACGCAGCCCTCTCCAGCGAGGTTCCCTTCGCCAACGGTGCACCCAACCTGTCAGTCGACCTGCCGTGCATGCTGGAACTGGCCGCAACCCGGGGCGTACCGATCGCCGGCAAGGACTTCAAGACCGGCCAGACGCTCATGAAGACCATGCTGGCCCCCGGCTTCAAAGCCCGGATGCTGGGCCTTCGCGGCTGGTACTCCACCAACATCCTCGGCAACCGCGACGGCGAGGTACTCGACGACCCCGAGAACTTCAAGACCAAAGAGGTCTCCAAGCTGGGGGTGCTCGACGCCATCTTGCAACCCGAGTCCTACCCGGACCTCTATGACAACATCGACCACGTCGTGCGCATCAACTACTACCCGCCCCGCGGCGACAACAAAGAGGGCTGGGATGCCATCGACATCTTCGGATGGCTGGGCTACCCGATGCAGATCAAGGTCGACTTCCTGTGCCGCGACTCCATCCTGGCCGCACCCATCGTGTTGGACCTGGCCCTGTTCCTGGACCTCGCCCACCGGGCGGGCCAGTCAGGCGTGCAGGAGTGGCTGTCGTTCTACCTGAAGGCCCCCCAGGCCGCCGGCGAAGCACCAGCCGAACATGACCTGTTCATCCAGCAGACCAAGCTCAAGAACACGCTGCGCGAGTGGATGGGCGAACAGCCCGTAACCCACTCCGAGGCCGGCTGACCCGCGCCCACCGGCCCGGCCGGGTTCTCGTCAGCCTCGAGACACCGGGGCTGGGCCGTACCTGCGTTGAACCGCCTGTTTCGACACACCGAGCATCGCGCCGATCTCAGACCACGTCCGCCCAGTGCTCCGGGCAGCACGAACAGCCTCAGCCAACTCATCGTCGACCTGGTCTCGGCGATCAGCAAGAGATGCGATCACCCGTAGAGACGCTGTGTCGGCTTCTACGAGCTCTTCTGTATCGACGCGCTCGGCCCATGCCTCAAGAGCTCTGGCCCGCTGCTCCCGGGTGTGGCTCACGGCTTCCACCATCCTCTCAGGAACTTGCTGCGGGCAGGCATGGCATGGATCACGGCTGTCCCCTCACCGTCAGTGACCGCGACCACCTCCAGCGGCTGGGCCGCAGTCGACGGGCCGATGAACAGCGTGACTGCGAGGTCGTCGGTGGCGAATGCTCACCAGTGGTTTCGTAGTGCATGCAACATGTCGTCGTCGTGGACACCGTGCTTTCGGACACTCGCCTCTATGCCCACCAATTCGCGCTAGCGGAGACAGGGCCAGTCGTCAACATATGTTGATGACTTTCGACAGACATGATCAGATGCGAGCCTGGTGACCCGCCCAGTACTCGTCTTTGAGGAGGCGCTTGTAGAGCTTTCCCGTGGGATGCCTGGGAAGCTCGTCACGGAAATCCACACTGCGGGGGCACTTCACGTCGGCCAGCTGCGACCGGCAGTAGGCGATCAGCTCACGCCCCATCTCGTCTCCGGCAGCCGAAGGGTCAGCCAACTGCACGACCGCCTTGACCTCCTCTCCGAACTCGTCGTTCGGCACTCCGAACACGGCCACGTCGAACACCGCTGGATGCATCGTGAGGACATTCTCGGCCTCCTGCGGGTAGATGTTCACCCCTCCCGAGATGATCATGTAGGCCCTGCGGTCCGTCAGGTAGAGGAAGCCATCGTCGTCGACACGACCCACGTCGCCCAGAGTGCTCAGGTTCTCCCCGAGCCTCGAACCGGCCGTCTTCTCGGGGTCGTTGTGGTACTCGAACTGGGAGTCGCTGCGAAAGTAGACGCCCCCCTCCTCGCCCACGGGCAACTCCCTGCCGTCATCGTCGACGATGACCAGCTCGCCCATGATCGCCCTCCCGACAGAACCAGGGTGCTCCAGCCAGTCGAGCGAGTTCGTGTAGGTGAGCCCGTTGCCCTCGGTGCCCGCGTAGTACTCGTGCAGCACCGGCCCCCACCATTCGATCATCGAATGCTTCACCTCGACCGGGCACGGCGCCGCCGCGTGAATTGCGGTCACAAGCGATGAGGTGTCGTAGCGGTCACGAACCTCCTCGACGAGCTTGAGCATCCGCACGAACATGGTCGGCACCCACTGACTGGTGTGCACGCTGTGAGCCTCAATCGCAGCGAGCGCCTCCTCGGCGTCGAACTTCTCCATCACCACGATCGTGCAACCCAGCCGCTGGTAGCCGAGGCAGAAGCGCAACGGTGCCGAGTGGTAGAGCGGCGCCGGGGAGAGGTAGACGGACCCCTCCTCGGCAGCGAACAGGATCTTCGCCATCATCGTGATCGGGTTGATTCCGCCCAAAGGGGAACCCGACATCGGGGACCTGATTCCCTTGGGTCGGCCGGTGGTACCCGACGAGTAGAGCATGTCCTGGCCCTCGACAGCGCCGGGGAACGGCTCGGCCGACTGGCTGGCGACGGCATCCTCGAAACATGCATGGTCGGCGAGAGGCCCACCGATGCTGAACCTCTCCTCCACATTCGGCGTTGCGGCCGTGACCTCGGTGACAGCGCCCGACTTGTACGGCGAGGTCACAAACACCCTGGCGCCACAGTCGTCGACTATGTAGGCGATCTCATCGGCGGTGAGCCTCGACGAAATTGCCGTGTAGTAGAGGCCCGCGTAGTGGGCACCCCACGCAAGTGCCAGGAACTCGATTCGGTTCTCAAGGCAGAACGCCATGTGGTCACCCGGTTCCAGGCCCAGGCTGCGAAACAGGTTGGCGATGCGGTTGGCCTCGGCGTCGAGTTCGGCGAAGGTCATGGTCTGGCCCGAACCGTGCATGACGATGGCCAGCCGGTCCGGCGCATCCTGCGCCCAGCGACCCGGGAACTCGAGTGGTGGATCGTCTGGTGCCTGGGTTCCTCCGTCACTCATGCGATCCGACAATACCGGTCCCCCCGCTCCCGTGGCTGATCGGGACCAGAGTTCCCACCGTGGCTGCGGCTGTCACATGGCGTGCGTACTCTCGTCCCACGATGGCTGCCAGATTCACCTTCACCTCATACGGCGCTGAGGCCACCGCCGCGCTCGGTGACGCAATAGCGACAGCCAAGGGCGCCGACCCGCTGGCACCGGTAACGGTGGTCGTGCCATCAAATCTGGTCGGGGTGGCTGCACGCCGCTCACTGGCCACCAGACACAGCGCCGGCGAAACCCCGGGCCTGGCCGCAGTGCGCTTCGAGACCGTGTTGGGCCTGGCCGGGCTGTTGGCCGGAACGGCCCTGGCCGGCGACCAGCGGCGCCGGATCTCAGACCCCGTCGTCGGTTCAGCCGTGCGTACCACGCTGGCCAGATCCGCCGACCTGCTCCGCCCCGTCGCACACCACCCGGCGACCGAACGGGCCCTTGTGCGGGTCCACCGAGAACTGAGAGAACTGGACGACACCGCACTCGACAACGTGGCCGCCACCTCACGGCAGGCATCCGAGGTCATCGGGCTCCACCGCCTCATCCGGGACCGCCTGGCCGAACGGTTCATCGACGAGGTCGACCTGCACAGGGCCGCCGCCTCGATCGACCCGACAGACCCCCTGCTTGATGAACTGGGCACCCTGATACTGCACGTGCCGGGTCGAACCCCTGCCTCGGGTCTGGCGCTGCTGGCCGCCCTTGCCGACATCGGACCAGTGACAGTCATCGTGGCTCTCACGGGAAACGAGGTGGCCGACGAACCCGCCCGCCACCTGGTTGAGCGACTGGGTGGTGCCTTCCCATCCTCGGCGCCGGCCCCGATGGAATCAGAGCTCGCCGTACGCTCAGTAGCCGACCCCGACGAAGAGGCCCGGGTGGCCGTCCGCGAGGTCGTGGCGGCAGCCTCCAGCGGCATCCCATTTACCCGGATGGCCATCGTCCATCCCGGCGGAGAGCGCTACGCCAGGCTCCTCCATCAGCACCTGCGCTCAGCTGACGTGCCGTTCAACGGAGTGGCCGGCCGCCGCCTCGACGAGTCGCTCACGGGCCGGATCCTGCTTGCGCTGCTCGACCTTGACGACAACGACTTCTCCAGGACAGCCGTAATGGCGCTCATCTCGTCTGGAGCGGTCTTGGGCGCCGACGGCGTAGCTTTACCGACCACCGCATGGGAGCGGATTGCCCGCAGCGCCGGGGTGGTCGCCGGAGCAAACCAGTGGCGTTCGCGCCTCGGGCAGAGGGTTGCCGACCAGGAACAACGCCGGGACGACCTGGCTTCACAGGGCGCCGAACCCGACCACATCGACGCCGTCGACAAGAAGATCAGACAGTCCATGGACCTCCTCGGCTTCGTCGAGGAACTGATCACCAACGTGGGCACCGACTCGGCACCGACCGACTGGCCCGGCCTGACCGGCTGGGCCGCCGGCCTGCTCGACCGCTATCTAGGGTCGGCTGCCGATCGCACCGACTGGCCCGACCACGAGGTTGAGGCCCACACCCGCGTGAAGGACCTCCTCACCGGCCTCGCACGCCTGGCCTCCATCGAGCCACGCCCCGGAGCAGCGGCCTTCCGCCGGGCCGTCATCGACGGCCTCGACCACGATCTCGACCGCGAGGGCCGCTTCGGCGACGGCGTGCTGGTAGGCGGGTTCGGTGTGGTCACCGGCCTCGACCTCGACACCATCGTCGTGGTCGGGCTGGCCGAGGGAACCACACCCTCCCGGCGCCGCGACGACCCGCTGCTTCCCGACTCGTCCCGCCACACCGCCGGCGGAGCACTCATGGTGAGAACAGACCGAAGGGCCGACCTTCACCACCGCGTCCTGGCCGCCATCGCCGCCGCCCAGCACAGGCGCGTCCTCGTGTTCCCCCGGGGCGACCTGGGCCGCAAGAACGAATGGGTTCCGTCACGCTGGCTCCTCGACCAGGTAGAGGAAGAACTTGGCTTTCGGCCCTCGCCAGCCGAGCTTGAGGGCCTCGATCAGCCGTGGTTCTCCACGTCGCCGTCGTTCGTGGGTTCCCTCGAACGCCTCACCTCCCCCGCCGACGAACAGGAATACGCCCTCGCAGAGCTGCTGCGTGAACGACACAGGGGCCTTCCTGTCGACACCTCCGACCGTCGAACCGCCGACCCCGTTCTGAGCCGCGGCATAGACCTGATTCGTGGTCGCCAGCAACCCATTCTGACCCGATTCGACGGCAACCTGGCGGGTGCGGCCGTGCCCTCTCCAGCCGACGGCCGGACGGTGCTCTCAGCCACCCGACTCCAGTCCTGGGTGCGCTGCCCACATGCCTACTTCATGGAACATGTGCTTCGAGTCGGTGTGGCCCACGAACCACATGACGACGAGGGCATAACCACTCTCGACCGCGGAACCCTGGCGCATCAGGTACTCGACCGCTTCATCGCCGAGAACCTCGAAAACGACAACACCCCCGGACCCGAAACAACCTGGAGCGGGTCACAGCGACAGCGGCTGGAAGAGATCTGCGACGAGGAGTTCGCCCTTGCCGAATCCCGGGGCCTCACCGGGCGCGCCCTCCTGTGGCGACGCGACTCCGAGCGACTGCGGCGGCACCTCCAGTCGTTCCTCGTCGACGACCACGCCTGGCGTGCCCAGCACCTCACCACCCCGGTTGCAGTCGAAATGTCCTTCGGGCTTGACGGCAACAGGCCCCTGGTGCACGTGCTCCCAGACGGCCGCAGCCTCAGGTTCAGGGGCCGCATCGACCGGGTCGACCGCGGCGCCGATGGCGCCATCCACGTAATCGACTACAAGACCGGCGGCAAGGGCCCCTACAGGAAGATCTCCGAGGCCACCCCTGACGACCACGGCCAGTACCTGCAGCTGCCCATCTACGGCCTGGCAGCCAGGGCCGCTGTCGCCACACCCGACACCGGGGTTCACGGCCAGTACTGGTTCGTCACCGATACAGGAGCCCACATCGGCCACCCCCTGTCCGAGGCGGTGCTGACGCGCTTTGACACCGTGCTCACAACCATCATCGACAGCATCGAGACCGGTCTGTTCCCCGCCCGTCCCCCCAAGGACTCCAGGTTCGGCATCGGCTGCGACTACTGCGACCCCGACGGAATGGGCACGGGGCCCGTCACAGCCTCCTGGACCAACAAACGCCCCGACCCGCTACTGGAGCCGTACCGCCGCCTCATCGGCGACCTCGACGACGTCTCTGCCATTGTCATCAGCCTGGAGGACGACGATGCCTGAGACCTCCGACCAGGCGGCACGCAACCGCATCGGTACCGACCTGGGATCCACCCTGTTCGTCGAGGCCGGAGCCGGAACCGGCAAGACCAGCGCCCTCGTGAACCGGATAGTGGAACTGGTCGTAAGCGGGGTGCCAATGGAACACATCGCCGCCATCACCTTCACCGACCGGGCTGCGACCGAACTGCGCGACCGGGTGCGGCGCAGGTTGGAACACCTCGCCGACGAAGACCCCCATGCCGGGGTGGCAGCCGCTGCCCTCATCGAGCTGGACGGTGCCGCCCTGTGCACACTGCACGCCTTCGCCCAGCGGATCCTCATCGAGCACCCGATCGAGGCCGGCCTACCCCCTGCAGTCGAGGTCATGGACGAGGTCTCGTCGCTGGTCGACTTTGACGAGCGCTGGGACTCGCTCGTGCACACTCTGCTGGGCGACCCGGACCTGGCGTTCACGATGCTCGCAGGGCTGGAGTTGGGGATCTCGCTCGATCACATCCGCCGGCTGGCCGTTCGCTTCGACGAGAACTGGGATCAGGTCGACGAACGACTGGTTGCAACCCCCGACCCTCTGCCTGTCGACGTCCTCGCCATCATCGATTCCCTGCGGCCGCTCGTCGACCTGGGAGACCACTGCATCGAAGCCGACGACAAGATGGCCATCCAACTGGAAATGGTCGGGGCCTACGCAGACGAGTTCGAAGCGGTAGCCCACGACCCCCTGTCGGCGATCCGTGTGCTGGGAGACCGCAAGGTCGTGTCCAACAGCACCAGACTCGGTAACCAGAAGAACTGGACCGGTGCGGTCCCCATCGGCGACGTGCGCGACCAGATGCAAGATGCGCGTACCCTCCTCGATGCAGAGGTGACCCACCTGACCGACCAGGTGATCGACAGAATCGTCTCGGTCGTAGGTGCCGCTTCCGTGGCTGCGGCCTCACGCCGCCAGAGGCAGGGACAACTCAGTTTCCACGACCTGCTCGTGCTTGCACGGCGCTCGCTCACAAACGAGGCAACCGGCCCAGGCGTACGCGCCGCCCTCCATGACCGGTACCGCCACCTTCTACTCGACGAGTTCCAGGACACCGACCCGATCCAGATCGAACTGACTGCGCTCATCGCCGACCCCGACACCATTACCGACGACTGGCGCCAGCTTCGACCGCCTCCAGGGTCTCTGTTCTTCGTGGGTGATCCCAAGCAGTCCATCTACGGTTTTCGCCGAGCCAACATCGCCCTCTATCTCGATGCCCAGCACGCATTCGGCAAAGAGGGAGTCCGGCTGGAGCAGAACTTCCGCACCACGGGACCCATCCTCGCCTGGGTAAACGATGTGTTCTCACGGCTAATCGCCGAGGAACCCCACGCTCAACCCGAGTACGCACCGCTCACCTCGACCCGACCCGCAGCAACGGTCGGTCCCGCCGTCACGCTGCTCGGCTTCGACTCCGACCACAAGCGCACCGCAACCCAACTCCAACTCGACGACATCACAGATGTGGTCGCAGCGGTAACCACAGCCCTGGCCGACGGCTGGACCGTCTGGCGGGCCGCACCTGACCCCAATGGCGGACCACCGATCGAGGGCTGGCATCCCTGCACACCCGGCGACATCGCAATCCTGGTGCGCAGCCGAAAGCCGGTAGCGGACCTTGCGGCAGCGCTGGCCGGGGCCGGGGTACCCCACCGCATCGAAGCAGGCACCAACCCGTGGGCGGCCGACGAGGTACGCGACATCCTCATGGCGCTGCAGGCCATAGACGACCCGACCGACGAACTGGCCCTGGTCACGGCCCTGCGGTCACCCCTCTTCGGCTGCGGCGACGACGACCTCCTGGCATTCCACCTCGGTGGTGGCAACTGGGACCACCAGCAGCCCGGAACATCCGGCCTTCCGGCAGACCAGCCGGTTGTCTCGGGCATGGCCTGGATGGCGCGCATGCACACCCAACGTCCCTGGGCCGGTGCCGCGAACCTGGTCGAGCAGGTCGTACGTGATCGCAGGGCAATGGAACTGGCGCTCTGCGGCAACCGCCCACGAGATGCCTGGCGCCGCATACGCACCTTCCTCGACACGGCCCGTTCATATGGTGAGGCGCGCGGGGGCGACCTTCGATCGTTCCTTTCCTGGTGCAGGCTGCACACCGCCGACGACGTTCGCGTCGACGAGGTGATCCCCCCGGAGTCCGACGACGATGCCGTGCGCATCCTCACCACGCATGCCGCCAAGGGTCTCGAGTTTCCTATCTGTGTGCTCTCCGACCTCGGTGCGAGGCGACCAACAGGCGGCCACACGGTTGCCTTCCCGGGTTCCGTTGCTTCAGGCACCGGCCCAGACAACCGGGCAGCCGTGGCCGTGGCCTTCAACAAGGACCTCACAAACTCGGCCCACCGGGCACACTCCGGGTCGGCACTCCGCCTCGAGCACCTGGAACGACTACGCCTGCTCTACGTGGGTGCCACCCGCGCACGCGACCACCTGATCATCTCGCTTCACCGCAGCACACCCAAGTCAGATCCTGAGAATCCGGTCAACGTGACATCGGCCGAGGTTCTCCACTCCGCGACTGCGGGAACCGACCCGACCGACACTGTCGCCCATCTCAAGCCGACCGCCCGCGATCTGTCGATGCCGCCCGCACCCGAGACCGCCCCCCTGCCCACCCCGGACGAGTGGCGTGCCGATGCCGACAGAATCAGATTCCACGGTGCCCGCCGGCGCACGGTGGCCGCCACAACCATCGCTGTCGAGGCATCACCCGTTGTGGACGAGGAGTCCGAACAGGCACGCCAGGGAGAAGCCGGACGCCACGGCACCGGCGTGGGTCGGGCTGTGCACGCTGCCCTCGAGGTCGTCGACATGGCATCCGCCGGCGAGCCCGAGGCCCGACATGCAGCCGCCGCCGAAGACGTCGACCCCGGCCTGGTCGCATCCATGGTCGCTGCCGCACTGGCCTCGCCATCGGTTGTCGAGGCGGCAAGGTCGGAGCACTGGCGGGAACTGTTCGTTGCGGCACCCCTCTCGACCGACCTCCTACTCGAGGGTTACATAGACCTCGCCTACCGGACCGATTCGGGGCTGGTCGTCATCGACTACAAGACGGACTCGTGGAACGACGAGGAGGACCTGTCCGCCAAGGTCACCCGCTACCGCCTGCAGGGTGCCGCCTATGCCCTCGCCCTCCAGAAGGCCACCGGAACCAGGGTAGAGCGCATGGCCTTCTGCTTCCTCGGAAGCGGATCAGCCGTAGAGCGCGATGTCCCGAACCTCGATGCAGCCATGTCCGAGGTTGAGGCCTGGGCAGTGACAGCTACTTCGGAGGGAACCTGAGGGCCCCGTCGAGCCTGATGACCTCACCGTTCAGATAGGGGTTCTCGACAATGTGACCCACGAGAGCGGCGAACTCGGCAGGTTCGCCCATTCGCCTCGGAAACGGGATCGTCGACACCAGTTTCTCCTGCATCTCTTCTGGCATCGACCTCATCAGCGGCGTTCCCATTGTCCCCGGGGCGATGGTGTTGATGCGTATCCCCATGGGTGACAGATCGCGCGCCACAGGGAGGGTCATGCCGATAATCCCTGCCTTGGCCGAGCCGTATGCGACCTGCCCGGTCTGACCCTCGAGACCGGCGATGGACGCGGTGTTGATGAACACACCGCACTGTCCATGCTCATCGGGCTCGTTGCCGGCCATGGCCACGGCGGCCAGCCGCACAACGTTGAACGTGCCGACGATGTTGAGGTTGATGGTGCGCTGAAAGAGGTCCAGGTCGTGAGGGGTGCCGTCGCGGTTCACGGTGCGGCCGGCAACCCCGGCACCGTGCACGATCGCCACAGCAGACAGCTCACCGAGGCCGGTCGCCACCTCTACGGCCTCTCCCACGGAAATCTCACTCAGAACGTCGCCAGCCACCGCCAGCACGGAGTCGCCCAGCTCGTCGGCCAGCTGGCGGGCACGATCTGCTGCCGCATCGAAGATCACCACCGATGCCCCAGCGGCAGCAAACAACCGGACCACGGCCTCGCCCAGACCCCCTGCCCCACCGGTTACAAGGGTGGATCGGCCGTTCAGATTCATCTGATATCTCCCCGTCGAGGTTGAAACAGTTTTGAACGTAACGGCCCAGGAGGGTGGGAGTCGCCTTCGGAGCGGCAATCATGTGCGGCATGGTTCAAATGAATGACGACACCAAGCAGGCTCTGCTGCTGTTCAACCGGCGCGCAGCCGCAGCCGAGGCCGTTGTGGAGACGGCGCGACGCCTGAAGAAGGCGGCCACTGCCAAGGATGAGGCGGCCGACGCACTCAAGGCCGCCCAGAACGGAGGCGGTGGGGCCGAGGTGGTGGCTGAGGCCGAGGCGACATGGCGCGCAGCCGTTGAGACCTGGCAGATGATCCGAGACGGCAGGGAGCCGGAACCCGAGGAGGAGGCACCGGCCGAAGAAGAGGCCGCTGACGAGGACGAGGCAACCACCGAGCCCGAGGACGAGGCAACCACCGAGCCCGAGGACGAGGCAACCACCGAGCCCGAGGACGAGGCAACCACCGAGCCCGAGGACGAGGCAACCACCGAGCCCGAGGACGAGGCAACCACCGAAGAAGAGGCAACCGCCGAAGAAGAACCCGAGCCCGAAGCCTCCTAGGGCAACAGGTGGGCCCCGAAAGTAGGGTCCTGCCCGTGGAGGCCTCCACCATCCCAGAACTGGTCGACGCAGCCGCCGAGCGGTTCGGTGACCTGGAAGCCGTCGTCGACGGCGACCTTCGCTGGTCGTTCAGCGAGTACCGGGATGAGGCCCACAGGGTCGCCGAGGCCCTGATCCGACGTGGAATCCAGCCGGGCGACAGGGTCGCTGTCTGGGCGCCCAACTCGGCAGGGTGGGCAGCGACGGCACTCGGCATCCACTGCGCCGGCGGCGTGCTTGTTCCGCTCAACACCAGGCTCGGGGGTGGTGACGTCGCGGGTCTCTTAGACCGAACGTCGGCACGGCTGTTGTTCACGGTTACCGACTTTCGAGACACCGACTACGTGGCGATGCTCGCCGGGGCAGGCGGTGCCGGAACAGTGGAGGAGACCGTCGTCATGAGCGGTCCGACTCCCGCTGCCTGTACGCGCTGGGAGGCCTTCGTGACCGAGGCCGACAGGCCCGACCTGAGTGAGCGCACCGGCCTGGTCAGCGCCGACGACCTGTGCCACATCCTGTTCACCTCCGGCACAACCGGAACGCCGAAAGGCGCCATGCTCCGCCACGGCGCGGTCTGCCGCTCCTACCGCGCGTGGGGCGCTGCTGTCGGCCTGCGTGAAGGCGACAGGTATCTGGCTGTCAGCCCCTTCTTCCACACATTCGGCCTGAACGGCGGAATCCTGGCCTGCCTCATGTCCGGAACGACCCTCGTCCCACAGGCAGTGTTTGATCCGCAGGTGGTGGCAGACCGGGTAACCGAAGAGTCGATCACCGTGCTTCCCGGTCCACCGACCATCTACCGCTCACTCATGGATCACCTGGGTGGGCTCCCTCTGGCCACCTCCACACTCCGCCTCGCCGTCACCGGAGCGGCACCCGTGTCAGCAGACCTGGTGGGCGAACTGCACGACCAACTCGGCTTTGAGACGGTGCTGACCGGTTACGGGCTTACCGAGGCATCAGGGGTCAGCACCACCTGCCATCACGACGATCCGCCGAACCTGGCGGCCACCAGCTCAGGGCGGGCCTTGCCCGGCATCGACCTGCAGGTTGTTGGTGACGACGGCCTTCCCATGCCCACCGGCGAACCCGGCCAGGTACTTCTCCGCGGTTACAACGTCATGGCCGGCTATCTCGACGACGAGTCAGGAACCACCGAAGCCGTAGACACCGACGGTTGGCTCCGTACCGGAGACACAGGGGTGCTGGACCAGGCTGGGAACCTGACTGTCACCGGCCGCTCCACCGACATGTACATCTGCGGAGGCTTCAACGTCTATCCCGCCGAGGTCGAGGCCGTGCTGGCAGCACACCCGAACATCGACCAGGTGGTTGTTGTAGGTGCCCCCGACGACCGGATGGGTGAGGTCGGAATGGCGTTCGTGATCCCGACAGCCGGCCGGCATGTTGGCCCGTCTGCGGTCCTGTCCTGGGCCCGGGAGGAGCTCGCCAGCCACATGGCGCCGCGACACGTGGAGGTCGTTGACTCTCTTCCGACCAACCCCGGCGGCAAGGTCCTCAGGTACCAGTTGCGCCAGGTGGCGGCACAGATCACAGCCGGTTGACCGGCCAGACCCTTCAGGTCGCTCCGGCGCCGGCGCCGTGAGCCGGTCGGCTCACCAACCGACGGGCACCGCGCCGATACCCTGCTGACGGTCATGTCCAGCCATCCTCCCCCCCAAGACGCCTACCCGGAGGTGGGGAAGGCCGACTTCCCGAACCTCGAGGCACGAATTCTGGAGCGCTGGGCCACCGAAGGTACCTTCCAGGCCTCGGTAGATGCCAGATCGTCCGACGATGAGTTCACCTTCAACGACGGCCCCCCGTTCGCCAACGGCCTCCCCCACCATGGCCACCTCCTGACCGGCTATGTGAAAGACGTTGTTCCCCGCTACCAGACCATGCGGGGAAAGAAAGTCACACGCAGGTTCGGCTGGGACTGCCACGGGCTACCCGCCGAGATGGAGGCCGAAAAGGAACTGCCGGTTGCGGGCAGGGCAAGCATCATCGACTACGGCATCGAGGCCTTCAACGCCCACTGCCGTTCCTCAGTTCTGCGCTACACAGACGAATGGGAGGAGACAGTCACCCGCCAGGCCCGCTGGGTCGACTTCGACCACGACTACAAGACCATGGACCGCGACTACATGGAGTCGGTCATGTGGGCGTTCCGTCAACTCTGGGACAAGGGTCTGGTCTACGAGGCATTCAGGGTCATGCCCTACTCGTGGGGAGCCGAGACCCCGCTGTCCAACTTTGAGATCCGACTCGACGATGCAACCCGCCCCAGACAGGACCCCGCCGTAACCGTCGGCTTCGACCTGGAACCTGACGATGGCGACCCCGGACCGATGCGCCTGCTGGCCTGGACGACAACGCCCTGGACACTTCCATCAAACCTGGCGATTGCCGTGGGCCCAGATGTCGCCTACTCAATGCACCGGAACGCCGATGGGACCGTTTACGTGATCGGCTCTGATGCAGTGGAGCGCTACGCAGCCCAGCTGGACGGAACCGACGAGGTAGGCACGCTCACCGGAGCCGACCTGGTCGACAGGACCTACCGACCGCTATTCGGGTTCTTCTCTGACCGCACCGACGCCTTCAGGGTTCTTGCAGCCGACTTCGTGGATGCTTCCGAGGGCACCGGTGTGGTGCACATGGCGCCCGGCTTCGGTGAGGATGACCAAACCATCTGCGAGGCGAACGGCATCCAGATCGGCCGGGTGGTGCCGGTCGACGACCAGGGATGCTTCACCGACGAGGTGACCGACTGGGCCGGCGTCAACGTGTTCGAGGCCAACCCCGACATCATCAGGTCACTCAAGGAGGGCTGTCGGATCTTCCGGCACGACACCTACGAGCACAACTACCCCCACTGCTGGCGTACCGATACGCCGATCATCTACAAGGCCATCTCCTCGTGGTACGTCAAGGTCACCGACATCCGGGAGCGGATGATCGAGTTGAACGCCGACATCAACTGGGTACCAGAGCACGTCCGGGACGGCCGTTTCGGAATGTGGCTTGACGGCGCCAGGGACTGGTCAATCAGCCGCAACCGGTTCTGGGGTTCCCCGATCCCGGTCTGGAAGAGCGACAACCCCGAGTACCCGAGGACCGACGTGTACGGCAGCCTCGACGAGATCGAGGCCGACTTCGGCGTGAGGCCAGATGACCTTCACCGTCCGTTCATCGACGACCTGACCCGCCCAAACCCCGATGACCCCACCGGGACGTCCACGATGCGGCGGGTCCCCGAAGTTCTTGACTGCTGGTTCGAATCCGGGTCCATGCCCTTCGCCCAGTTCCACTACCCGTTCGAGAACGAGGCCTGGTTCGAGGACCACTTCCCCGCCGACTTCATCGTGGAGTACATCAACCAAACCCGCGGCTGGTTCTACACGATGCACGTGCTGGCCACGGCCCTGTTCGACAGGCCCGCATTCGAAAACGTGATCTGCCACGGAATCCTCCTTGCTGAGGACGGCGCCAAGCTCTCCAAGAAGCTCCGCAACTACACCGAACCCTCCCTCGTGTTCGAACAGCAGGGCTCCGATGCACTGCGCTGGTACCTGATGTCATCGAACATCTCGCGGGGAGGCGACCTCCGCATCAGCGATCCGGGTATCACCGACGTTGTCCGTCAGGTGCTGCTGCCGGTGTGGAACGCCTTCAGCTTCTTCACGCTCTACGCCAATGCCGACGGTTACAGGGCGCAGCTCCGGGCAGATTCCGAGCAGTTGTTGGACCGTTACCTGCTGGCAAAGACTCGCACCCTGGTCGAGTCGGTCACCGAACGAATGGACGCCTACGACCTGCCAGGCGCAACAGCCGAGATCAGGGGCTTCATCGACGCACTCAACAACTGGTACATCCGCCGCAGTCGCGACCGGTTCTGGGCCGGTGCATCAGAGTCCAACGACGACGACAAGCGCGATGCCTACGACACCCTCTACACCGTGCTCGTCACGTTCTCGAAAGTTGCCGCACCGTTCCTGCCGATGGTGATGGAAGAGGTGCACACGGGCCTGACCGGCCTGCCGAGCGTTCACCTCACCGACTGGCCGGACCCGGCTGAGCTTCCTGCCGACCCCGACCTGGTGGCCCGCATGGACCGTGTCCGCGACGTGGCATCGACTGCACTGCGCCTGCGCGAGGACAACAGCCTGCGGGTGAGGCTTCCACTCACCTCGCTCACCGTCGCCGGCGCCGACAGCGAGGCCCTTGCCGGCCTCACCGACCTGCTGGTCGATGAGGTCAACGTCAAAGCCGTCCACCTGACCGACGACCTCGAGGGCCACGCCACCTTCACCCTGAGGCCCGACGGAAGGGCTCTCGGACCCCGGCTGGGAGGTGACGTCCAGGCCGTATTCGCCGCTGCCCGCTCCGGGGATTTCTCCCTCAACGACGATGGCACCGTTGACGTCGCCGGTCACACCCTCAGTGGCGACGAGTTCGACCTGGCGCTCGAGTCACCTGAAGGGGTGGCAGCCGCCGCCCTCGGGTCAGCAGATGCGGTCGTCGTGCTCGACGCCGAGGTGACGCCCGAGTTGGCGGCCGAGGGGCTGGCACGAGACGTCGTCAGGCAGGTTCAACAGGCGCGTCGCGACGCCGACCTTGTCGTGACCGACCGCATCATCCTGCAACTCGGCGGACACGAGGCGGTACTCGACGCCGTCCGGATCCACCGGGACTACGTTGCCGCGCAGGTGCTCGCCACCGAGTTGAACCTTGGCGGGGCTCCGGCCGGCGCTGTCGACACCGAGGTCGAGGGACTCGCTCTGCGGATCTCACTCTCCTCCATCTGACGGGCCTGAACCCGACACACAACATCGCGCGCTGAGCGCGACAAGCGGTGCTTCCTACCCTGCAACGACCACCCACCGCGCGGTGTTGCAGAAATCCTCCCTGGCAGCGGGGGAATCACTTGACATCGGTGTAATTACATGCGTGCAATTCATTGTCCGGACGACGCGATGTTCCCTCCCCCCCTCCAGCGGCGGTGGATCCTCCGACCCCGGGACGACGGACACAACCAGGCATGACCGGGGACACCGGCAGGGGCGAAAGAGGAACCACATATGGCGTTGACCGAGGACCGCCTCGACAGCATCAACACAGAGAGCCAGGCCGGTGGCTCCAACATGCGGGTGCGCAAACGCAACGGTGACCTCGAGCCGGTCGACGTCAACAAGATCGTGCGTGCCGTCGAGCGTTGCTCCGAGGGCCTGCCGCGCGTCGACCCCATGCGCATCGCCACCCGCACCATCTCGGGCCTGTGCGACGGCGCCACCACCGAGGAACTCGACGAACTCTCCATCCGCACCGCAGCTGCCTTCATCGTCGAGGAACCCAACTACTCACGCCTCGCCGCCCGGCTGCTGGCGACAGTCATTGACAAGGAGGTCCGCAACCAGGACATCCACTCCTTTTCACAGTCGATCGCCACCGGACACGAAGAGGGCCTCATCGGCGACAAGGCCGCCGGCTTCGTGTCAGACAATGCCCGCAAGCTGAACGACACCATCCAGGACGACAGCGACAACCTGTTCGAGTTCTTCGGCCTGCGAACCGTCTACGACCGCTACCTGCTCCGCCACCCCGAGAGCCGCAATGTCGTTGAGACACCGCAGTACTTCTTCCTCCGGGTCGCCTGTGGGCTGTCCACCTGCCCTGACGAGGCCATCCGCTTCTACAGGCTCATGTCATCGCTGCAGTACCTGCCCTCAAGCCCGACCCTGTTCAACTCAGGAACGACCCACCCCCAGATGTCCAGTTGCTACCTGCTCGACTCCCCCGAGGACAGCCTCGAAGGCATCTACCGGCGCTACACCGACATCGCCCAACTTTCCAAGTTCGCCGGCGGCATAGGCGTCGCATGGCACCGGGTCAGGAGCAAGGGCTCTTTGATCCGCGGCACCAACGGCCTTTCCAACGGAATCATCCCCTGGCTAAAGACGCTCGACAGTTCGGTTGCGGCCGTCAACCAGGGAGGCCGCCGCAAGGGGGCGGCGTGCGTATACCTCGAGTCATGGCACTCCGACATCGAGGACTTCCTGGACCTCAAGGAGAGCACCGGCGACCATCAGAGGAGAACCCACAACCTGAACCTCGCCAACTGGATTCCGGACCTGTTCATGGAACGACTCGAAAAGGACTGGGTCTGGTCGCTCTTTGACCCCAAGGTGGTTCCCCACCTGACAGACCTCTACGGCGACGAGTTCCGGTCCGCCTACCTGAAGGCTGAAGAGGAGGGCCTCTACGTACGCCAGGTACCAGCCAGAGACCTCTACAGCAAGATGATGCGCACCCTGGCCCAGACCGGAAACGGCTGGATGACCTTCAAGGACGCCTCCAACGCCAAGTGCAACCAGACCGGCTCGCCCGACCGTGTCGTGCATCTCTCCAACCTCTGCACCGAGATACTCGAGGTAACCGACCAGGACGAGACCGCTGTCTGCAACCTGGGGTCGGTGAACCTGGGATCGCTCGTGCACGACGGCTCGTTCGACTTCGACCGCCTCGGCGAGGTTGTCCGCACCGCAGTTCCGTTCCTCGACCGGGTGATCGACATCAACTTCTATCCGACCCCCGAGGCGGCAACCTCGAACTCAGCGTGGCGCCCGGTCGGAATGGGCCTGATGGGCCTCCAGGACGTCTTCTTCCAGCTGGGCCTCCCGTTCGACCACCCCGAGGCCCGCACGCTCTCGGCACGGATCTCAGAGGAGATCTACTTCAACGCCCTGTGGGCATCGACCGAACTGGCCGAGGCCTCGGGCCCCCACCCCAACTTCAACATCACCCGTGCAGCCGCCGGTGACCTGCAGTTCGACCTGTGGGGTGTCGAGCCGACCGACCCTGCCCGCTGGGAGACCCTCCGGGAGCGCATTGTCGAGCACGGCCTTCGTAACTCGCTCATGATCGCCATTGCGCCAACTGCCACCATTGCCTCGATCGCCGGTTGCTACGAGTGCATCGAACCCCAGGTCTCGAACATGTTCAAACGCGAAACCCTCTCCGGCGAGTTCATCCAGATCAACCGCTACCTCGTTCGCGACCTCCAGGAACGCGGCATCTGGAACGAGCAGACCACCAACGCCATCAAGCGGGCCGAGGGTTCAATCCAGGACGTGGTCGAGGTGCCCGACGAGCTCAAGGAGATCTACCGCACCGCATGGGAGATTCCGATGCGGTCGCTCATAGACATGGCCGCCGACCGGGGTGCATACATCGATCAGAGCCAGTCCCTGAACCTGTTCATGGAGTCGCCCACGATCGGCAAGCTCAGCTCCATGTATCTGCATGCATGGAAGTCGGGTCTCAAGACCACCTACTACCTGAGGTCGCGGCCTGCCACGCGTATCAACAAGACCACCACCGACGATGGTCCGGCGCCAGGTGAACCGGCCACTGTCGCCGGCAGTTCTCCTGCGTTCAGCGACGCCGAGGCGGTGGCATGTTCCCTGGAGAACCCCGAGACCTGTGAGGCGTGCGACTGATGGCCCTGGCCGAAACCAACCTTGAGGCGTTCGACGAAGAGTCACCCGGAGAGACGCAGGGCAACGTCCCTTCAGCCGTACGCGGCAACCTGCTGGACCCCGGCTTTGACCTCACGCTGCGACCGATGCGCTACCCGGTCTTCTACGAGATGTACCGCGATGCCATCAAGAACACCTGGACCGTCGACGAGATCGACTTCTCAGACGACCTGGTCGACCTCGACCGCAAACTGCTCCCACCAGAGAAGCACCTCGTCAGCCGGCTGGTTGCGTTCTTCGCCACCGGTGACTCGATCGTGTCCAACAACCTGGTGCTCAACCTCTACCAGCACATCAACGCCCCCGAGGCAAGGATGTACCTGTCGCGCCAGCTCTACGAAGAGGCCCTGCACGTCCAGTTCTACCTGACGCTGCTCGACAACTACATCCCCGACCTCGACGAGCGGGAAGCCGCCTTTGCGGCCATCCACAACATCCCCTCGGTCCGCAAGAAGGGTGAGTTCTGCTTCAAGTGGATGGACTCGGTCCACGACCTGGACAAACTCGACACCGACGAGCAGCGCAAGACGTTCCTGTTGAACCTGATCTGCTTCGCCGCCTGCATCGAGGGGCTGTTCTTCTTCGCCGCCTTCGCATACGTCTACTTCCTGCGCTCCAAGGGTTACCTGAACGGCCTGGCATCGGGCACCAACTGGGTGTTCCGCGACGAGAGCTGTCACATGAACTTCGCCTTCGAGGTGGTCAACACGGTTCGGGCCGAACAACCCCATCTGTTCGACGATGACCTCCGCTCACGCATCCAGACCATGATGGACGAGGCGATCGACTGCGAGTACCAGTTCGCCGAGGACCTCCTGGGCCAGGGCGTGCCCGGCATGTCCACCGCCGACACCCGCACATACCTGGAGTTCGTGGCCGACCAGCGCCTCGCCCAACTGGGCCTGCCCAAGACCTACGGAGCCAAGAACCCGTTCGGCTTCATGGAACTCCAGGACGTGCAGGAGTTGACCAACTTCTTCGAGCGTACGGTCGCCGCCTACCAGGTTGGTGTCGAGGGCGACGTGGCGTTCGACGAAGACTTCTAGGCCCCGTCTTCCTCTGGGGCCTCATCCGGGGTTCCGCCTGAATCTCGTCGGCGCAGGGCAAGGATGCCTACAACAGCTACGGCACCTGCAGCCAGCGCCACCCCGACCCCCATGAGCGTCTCCCACGAGCCATCCGGGGATCCACCCTGGCCGGCCCCGGCCAACGTCGACGGAGGTGCTGGAACGGTAGAAGGGGGGAACGTTGCTGTGGGCGGGGCGCCGGAAGCTGCGTCGGCGACAGTCGTCTCAGCGGCCACAGGCAGGGAGGTGGTCGCCGGCAGTGCCGGGCTGGAGGTGGGGCTCACAGCCGGGGCAGAAGGGGCAGCCATTGCCACCCCCCGAAAGGGACCTGTCACCTCGTATGTGACACCGACCATGAGGCCCTCGGGTGCGTCACCCCAGTCGACGTCAGGGATGATGTCGCGTGTCAGGCGGTTGCCGGGGCCCCGCAGGGAACTGAAGTACAGGCGCTCCCCTGCAGGGTCGAAGCAGGGGCCGGTCACCTCCGACAGCCGATGGGTCGGGTCGGCAAACCTGGCGAACGGTGCCACATCGCCATCAGCACCAATCAGCACCAACTCCATGTCGCCCCGATCCTCGGCCACGTACAGGTCGCCCGAAACAGGCGCCACGGTGAGGTCGGCTATGCCGGCCAGAGGTTGACGGTTGCCCACACCGTCCCAGACAAGCTCGTAGCGCCGCTTCAGGAGGTCGACGGCGTGGACGCGGTTGTCGAGGCTGGTGGTAAACCAGAGCCAGCCGTCCTGGCACCAGACACCTCCGCCCACCGCCGTCACAAAAGCCCCGGGTGCCTGGTGGCGTGCGGGTACCTCGCCACCTGAGGGGTCTACCACCGGGCCCCAGCCGACGGTGCCGTCGGCGTCCAGGATCATCGCATCCAGGCGACCAGCAGAAAGATCGCCGAACTCGTCGGGAGTGAACCTGTAGAGCAGGCCGTCGCGCTCGGCCTCGGTCAGGTAGACCACGCCGTCGGTGGCGTTCACCGTGGCTGACCCGTGGCGGCGACGCCCCAACGCCTCGCGAGCTACCGCAGGCTGAGATCCGGACGGGTCACACTCCCAGACGATGCCGTCACCTTCGAAGTCCTGTTCACACGACAGCCATGTACCCCACGAGGTCGGACCACCATCTCTGTTCGAATGGCTCCCCACGAGGATCCGGTAGGCATCAAGCACCTCACCCTGGGGGTCAAAGTGGACTGCCGAGGCACCGCCCAGGGGCTTCCACGGCGTCAGGTAGTCGTAGACGGCGCTGTTACAGGCGTAGAACCAGCCACCCGCACCGTCGGTGAACGTGCCGGCACCTCCGGGGAACAGGGGCCACTCGTAGCCACTCAAACCAACCGGGTCGCCGCTCACTGCCACAACCCTCGATGAGAACCCCTCGGGGAGGATCAGACCGTTGCGGTCCGGCGACCGTGCTGCAATGGACCCGTAGGGACCCGTACCCGGCTCAGCAGCCCCGGCAGCCACCCCACGCACCAACAGACCAGCCCCGGCAGCAACCGCCAGCCCGCCCTGCAGAAAGGCTCGCCGGTCGAGTCGGCCACCCGGGACCATGTGACCCTCAGGATGTGGCCGGAGAGGGGCCACCAATGGCATCGAGCAGCCTGTCGGCGGCCACCGACGGGGTGACCTCGGCGTCGAGGACACTGTGCTCCAGTTCAGGAAGGATTGCGAGTACCGCCGGGTTCTCCCTGACCGCCGCCAGGAGGCGATCCTCGAGCATCGACCACATCCAGGCCAACCGCTGGGCACGCCGGTTCTGATCCCACTCGCCCGTGGCCACGAGGGCCTCACGGTGGGCCTCCACCTTCTGCCAGATCTCGGCAAGCCCCTCACCAGTCCGGGCACTGCAGGTAACCACCGGCGGGGTCCACGAAGGGGTGGCGGAGTGGGTCAGGCGCATGGCAGCCGAGTAGTCACGCGCCGCAGCACGGGCATCACCAGAGGTCTCGCCATCGTCCTTGTTGACGGCGATCATGTCGGCCAGCTCCAGCACACCCTTCTTGATGCCCTGGAGCTCATCACCGGCGCCGGGAAGCATGAGAAGGAGAAAGAAGTCGACCATCGAGGCAACGGCTGTCTCGGACTGGCCCACGCCCACGGTCTCAACCACCACCACGTCGTAGCCGGCGGCCTCCAGCAGGACAATCGTCTCGTTCGTGGAACGGGTGACGCCACCGAGGGTCCCCGAACTGGGGGACGGCCTGACGAAGGCGTCGGGGTCGTTGGCAAGGCCCTGCATACGGGTCTTGTCGCCGAGGATGCTCCCGCCGGTGACGCTGCTCGTGGGATCGACCGCCAACACGGCCACCCGGTGGCCGGCAGCGGTCAGGTGGCTACCGAGGGCCTCGATGAACGTGCTCTTGCCGACGCCCGGGACACCTGTGATGCCGACCCTGTGGGCCACCCCGTCCGGTTGGCCCAGCCCTGAGAGGAGGGCCCGGGCATCAGCCCTGTGGTCTGACCGACTGGACTCGAGAAGCGTGATCGCCCTACCGATTGCTGCACGATCGCCGGCAAGGACGCCGTCCCTGAGGTCGGCAAGGGTGCCCTCCAGATCGTCGCTCACCCGAGCAACCCGAGCAGGTCTGTGGCTGCCTCGGCGATGACGGTGCCGGGCGGGAAGATGGCTGAAGCGCCGGAGGCCATCAGCGCATCACGGTCATGATCGGGGATGACGCCACCCACCACGACCACGATGTCGTCGCGGCCGAGTTCATCGAGCGCATTCCGTAGTTCGGGAACCAGGGTCAGGTGCCCCGCAGCCAACGAACTCACCCCGACAACGTGGACGTCGTTCTCAACGGCCTGCATCGCCGCCTCTGCCGGGGTGGAGAAGAGAGGCCCTATGTCCACATCGAAGCCCAGGTCGGCGAACGCCGTGGCGATCACCTTCTGACCACGGTCGTGACCGTCCTGGCCAACCTTCGCAACGAGAATCCGGGGCCGCCTGCCGTGATCGACCTCGAATGCAGCCACGACAGCACGCGCTCCAGACACCTGGTCACTCTCACCCACCTCGCTGCTGAAGACTCCAGAAATGATCTTCACCTCGGCCACATGACGCCCGAAGACCTTCTCCATGGCGTAGCTGATCTCGCCGACGGTAGCCCGGGCACGGGCAGCATCGATGGCTACGGCCAACAGGTTGCCGTCGCCGGAGTCAGCGCAGGCCGTGAGGGCGTCAAGGGCTGAAGTGCACGCGTTCTCATCCCGCTCGGCCCGAAGCCTCTCAAGCCTCGCCACCTGGTCTGCGCGCACCTGGGCGTTGTCGACACGGAGCACGTCGAGCGGCTGCTCCACGTCGGAACGGTACCTGTTAACGCCGACCACGGTCCTGCGCCCAGAGTCGATCCGGGCCTGGGTGCGTGCAGCAGACTCCTCGATGCGCAACTTCGGGATACCGGCCTCGATGGCCCTGCCCATCCCACCGCTCTCGGCCACCTCTGAGATGTGTTCCATCGCCCTGGCTGCCAGGTCGGCGGTGAGCCTCTCAAGGTGGTAGCTGCCTCCCCAGGGGTCAACCACCCGACAGGTCCCGGTTTCGTGCTGCAGGAACAGCTGTGTGTTCCGGGCTATCCGCGCCGATGCATCGCTTGGGAGCGCCAGAGCCTCGTCGAGGGAGTTGGTGTGGAGCGACTGCGTGCCACCCTGGGTGGCGGCCATGGCCTCGACACAGGTACGCACCACGTTGTTGTGGACGTCCTGGGCAGTGAGGCTCCAGCCAGAGGTCTGGCAGTGGGTGCGAAGCGACCGGGATCGGGGGTCCTTCGGGGAGAACTCCGACATGAGCCTCGACCAGAGAAGGCGGGCGGCACGCAGCTTTGCCACCTCCATGAAGAAGTCCATGCCAATGCCCCAGAAGAAGCTGAGCCTCGGGGCGAAGTCGTCCACCTCCAGACCGGCGTCGATGGCGGCACGTACGTACTCGATTCCGTTTGCCAGCGTGTAGGCCAACTCGAGGTCGGCGGTGGCGCCTGCCTCCTGCATGTGGTAGCCGGAGATGGAGATGCCGTTGAAGCGGGGCATCTCGGCGCTGGTGTGGGCGAGGATGTCCGAAACGATCCTCATCGACGGCGCAGGTGGGTAGATGTAGGTGTTGCGGACCATGAACTCCTTGAGGATGTCGTTCTGGATGGTTCCGGTCAGCTGGTGCTGCGGCACCCCCTGTTCCTCGGCCGCCACCACGTAGAGGGCAAGGATCGGGAGCACGGCACCGTTCATCGTCATGGACACGCTCATCTCATCCAGGGGGATGCCGTCAAAGAGGGTGCGCATGTCGAGGATCGAGTCGATGGCTACGCCTGCCATGCCGACGTCTCCACCCACGCGTGGATGGTCGCTGTCGTAGCCCCGGTGGGTGGGTAGGTCAAAGGCCACCGACAGACCCTTTTGCCCGGCAGCGAGGTTGCGCCTGTAGAAGGCGTTGCTCTCCTCGGCGGTCGAGAATCCGGCGTACTGGCGGATGGTCCATGGGCGGCTGGCGTACATGGTCGGGTACGGGCCCCTGACGAAGGGAGGAAGGCCGGGCCACGTGTTGACGAAGTCCAGGTCGGCTATGTCAGCGGCAGTGGAGAGAGCCCGCACCGGGATCTGTTCGGGTGTGTCCCAGACGAAGTCCGCGGGACCACGGCCTGTCTCCTCTGCGAGCAGGTCATCCCAGCCGGGACCGCTGTCGGCCTCGGTTGAGCCGAGATCCACCCTGGTGAAGTCGGGAATCGTCACGACGCCGCCTCCGCCTCAAAGGGACCGGCCGATCGACGCAGCGGGAGTGGCCCCTGTGGTGTCGGAGTCGGACCAGACCGGACGAGAGGCACCTCGTCCGGGTCTGTGAAGCTGGTGACGCCGGTTATCACCTCTTCTCCTGTGGCAAGTCGCTCCTGACCCGCCAACCATGCGGCCTCTGCCTCGGCAGCCATCCGTCCGCTCGAAATTGCCCCAGCCATTCCGCCATCGGCCTCGATGGAGGTAAAGCGATCCCACGCCGCCCGTGCAAGCCTGTCCGTGAGGTCCTCGACGTACCAGGAACCACCGGCTGGGTCGACCATGCGGGCCAGGTTGGCCTCTTCAAGAAGGAGCAGTTGTGTGTTGCGGGCCATCCGACGACCAAACGAATCGGGGCGCCCGACAGCGCTGTCGAAGGGATGCAGGGTCACCGAGTCGGCCCCTGCAATGCCGGCAGCAAAGCCGGCCACCGTGACACGCAGCATGTTCACCCACGGGTCGACCCTGGTGACCATTGCCGCCGATGTCTGTGCCCGCTGGATCTGGGCCCGGCCCGCAGCCCCTGACCCGCTCACGGCGGCCACCCTGTCCCAGCAGCGACGTGCCGCACGGAACTTGGCGATGGTCATGAACTGGTCGGCCGAAGCCGAATAGGTGAACGCCATCGAGCCCAGTGCGCGGTCGACCTCGACACCACCGTCCTCGAGGGCACGCAGGTAGGCGACACCTGTGGAGAGTGAACACGCCACCTCCCACGACGGTCCCAGGCCGGCACCGGAATATGGCGTCGAGTCGATCGAGACAGCACGGACACGGTCTGCTCCAGCGGTCCCTAAGACCACCTCGGCAATCGAGGCGTCCACCGCCGCAGGTGTCCCGTGACGGGCCGCCACACCCAGCGGGTCAACACCCAGGTCACCGGACCGGTCCCCCACGGGAATGCCCCGGTCGTCCCACAGGTCGATCAGCCAGTTGGCCGTCTCGACACACCGGGGCCCCGGAACGAGGGCAACCGGCACCATCTCAAGATGGACCCCGTCGAGGGTCGAATCCAGGTCCGACATGGCGGCCATATCGATTGCAACCGGATCCAGAAGCACCGACGTGGCCCCGTTCCCCAACTCGTCGAGCACCGAGGCATTCGCTGCCGTCGGCCCGGCATCCAGCACGAGGGCCCTCACATCCCAGCCCGCGACGAGGCCCGCAGCAGCCGAGCCTCCCCTCGTGTGGGGACTGGAGCCGGGGACACCCAATACCGGCTCGACCATGCCAGGGTCGTCTGACCGGTAGAGCACCCTGACGGGGATGCCGTCGACCGTGGTGGAGAGGGACTCAACGGTGTCACCACGCAGGGACCCGGTGGCCAGGTCGCGCCAGATAGAGTGGTCGGCCAGCTCAACCTCGTCCACCTGCGGTGAAGCCTCCTGCTCAGGCATGTAGAGATGGTAGGTGAGCCCCGCACGGCCGGGGGGAGTCGTGTGACCCATGACCTCCAACAGGGCCATTGCCTACGAGAAGGAAGCAAGGGAAACTTCAGGCCCATGAACGAACCCTTGCAAGAGATCACAACCGGGCATCCGCGCCGCTGGATCATCCTCGGGATCTTGAACCTGTCGCTGATCATGATCATTGCGAGTGTCAGCTCGCTGAACCTGTCCCTTCCCTCCCTCCAGCGGGCACTGGGGGCCACTGGCGTTCAGTTGGTGTGGATCAACGCCGCCTATGCCCTTGTCTTCGCAGCACTGCTTCTCCCGGCCGGGGCCCTCGGCGACCGCTTCGGGCGACGCGGTGCACTTCAGCTCGGCCTGGCCATATTTCTGGCCGGTGCCATCCTGGCAACCCGGAGCAGCAGCGCCGAACAGATCATCCTCTGGCGCTGCCTCATGGGCGTTGGAGCAGCGTTCACGATGCCCGCAACCCTCTCCATCCTGACCGCCGTCTTCCCACCCGAGGAGCGCTCCAGGGCGATTGCAATCTGGGCAGGTTTCGCCGGAGCCGGTGGAGCTATCGGATTGCTTTCAGCCGGCCTGCTGCTGGAATACTTCTGGTGGGGTTCGGTCTTCTTCGTGAACATTCCGATCGCCCTGGTGGCGTTGATCCTCATCACGCTCGTGGTACCGACATCCCGGGACTCCCAGCGTCGCCCCCTGGATCCGGTAGGTGGCCTTCTCACGGCCGGCGGCCTCACGGGCCTCGTCTACGGGCTCATCCAGGGCCCCGAGTTCGGCTGGTCGGATCCGGGTGTCATCGGCGGCCTGTTGGCAGCCGTCGTGCTGTTGACCGCATGGGTCCTCAACGCCCGTCGCCAGGTGGAGCCGATGCTGGACCCGGCCCTGTTCGCCATTTCGCGCTTCGGCCTGGCCAGCCTCACGATCACCGCTGCCTTCGCCGTCATGTTCGGGATGTTCTTCGGCCTGGCCCAGTACCTGCAGTTCGTGATGGGCTACTCCCCGCTGAACACCTCCCTGCGGGTGATCCCCTTCGCCCTTGGAATGGTTGCCGTCGCACCACGCGGCCCGCGTCTGGTAGAGCGGTTCGGCGCCGGAAGGGTCATGGGAAGCGGGCTGCTCCTGGCCTCCCTGGGCTGCGTAATCATGTCCCTGCTGTCGGCCGACTCGTCCTACCTCCATGTGCTGGCCGGAATCCTGATGCTTTCCTCCGGCATGGCAATGACCTTCCCGACGGCGACCACCGCCATCGTGGGCTCCCTTCCTCTCGACAAGGCAGGTGTGGCGTCGGCGGTCAACGACACGACGCGCGAGGTCGGATCAGCCGTCGGGATCGCTCTGCTCGGATCCCTTCTCTCAGCCGGCTACCGGAGGGACCTGGGCGACACCCTGGATTCCCTGCCGCTACCTGCTGAAGCGTTGGAGGCCGCCCGTGACTCGGTGGGTGCCGCCCTCCACGTGGCCCGGAGTGCACCCGGAAGTGCAGGCGACACCATCGCCGCAGCGGCACGCTCGGCCTTCGCCAGCGGCTACTCGCTCTCGATGATCGCAGGCGCGGTGATCATGGCGACGGTAGGAGTCATCCTGGTCCTCAGGTTCCCGGACTCAGGCTGACCCCCTCGGGCCTGCGATAATGAGCCCGTGCGCATCACAACCCTCCTCAACTACGCCACCGACCCGCTGGCCGCTGCCGAACAGGCTCGAGAACTCGAGGCGGCCGGCGTGGACTGCATCTGGATACCCGAGGCCTACGGCTTCGACGGGGTGAGTCTTCTGGGCTTCCTCGCCGCCAGCACCGACACCGTTCAGCTGGCAAGTGGCATCCTTAACACCTACAGCCGCACCCCGGCGTGCATTGCCCAGACCGCCGCCGGGCTGGACTCCCTCTCGGGCGGGCGTTTCACACTCGGCCTCGGTGCATCTGGCCCCCAGGTGATCGAGGGCTTCCACGGTGTGCCCTACTCGATGCCCCTCACCAGGATGAAGGAGATCATCTCAATATGTCGCACCGCGTGGCGCCGTGAGCCGCTGGTGCACGAGGGCCGCGTGTTCACCCTGCCCCTTCCTCCCGACCAGGGAACCGGCCTGGGCAAGGCCCTCAAGATCATCAACCACCCGGTCCGGGCCGACATCCCGATCTACGTAGCGGCCCTCGGGCAAAAGAGTGTCGAGGAGACGGCTGCTACAACCAGTGGCTGGCTTCCGTTTCTCGTGTACCCGGAGCGCATGGACCAGGTATGGGGCGACGCTGTCAGGGCCGGCATGGCCCGGAGGGACCCGGACCTCGGCGGGTTCGACATTGTCGCCGGGGGTCTCGTTGCAATCGGCGACGATGCCGCCCAGTTCCGCGACTACGCCCGCCCGATGGCGGCGCTCTACATCGGCGGCATGGGAGCAAGGGGAAAGAACTTCTACAACGACGTGTGCCGCGACTACGGATTCGCCGACGAGGCGACGACCGTACAGGACGCCTACCTGGAGGGCCGAAGGGACGATGCCGCGGCCGCCCTACCCGCCGAACTGATCGAGAACACCACGTTGTGTGGAGACGAGGCCTACATCGTGGACCGCCTGGCGGCCTACAAGGAAGCCGGCGTGACCTCGTTGAACGTCAACCCGATCGGCAGCGACCCGGCCCAGGTGCTCGGCAAGCTACGCGAGTTGGCAGAACACGCCTGACGCAGACCTGCTCTCAGGCCACCCGGTCAAGGGGGTCGATCCTCACACCGGTCAGGAGCAGTTCGGTGAGCCGTCGTGGCGACTCTCCCAGCCAGAAGTTGAGGGCGAGGCGCCGGGGATGGCGGACATGTCGGCGACCTGAGGCCGTGGCCGCAACCACCCGTCGTGCCAGCCGCTCAGGTGTTGTCTTTGGAATCAGCTGCAGCTTCTGGAACCGGTGGTTGGTGCGCTGCATGCTCGGGGAGGCCGACTCGACCGCGTCCCACATGCGCGTGTCGACCGGGCCGGGAGCCACGAGGGTGGTACTGACCGGCGTCCCCTTCAACTCGATCCGGAGGCTGGCGGCGAAGTTGTTGAGACCGGCCTTGGTGGCGCAGTAGGGGCCCATCCCCGGGAAACCGGCCGTGCCGGCAAGTGATGACATGAACACGACCGCCCCACGGTTGCGCTCGAGCATCCCGGGCAGAACCCGCCTGGTCAGCACCATTGGCGCCTCCAGGTTCACGCGGGCGGCTGCCCGCACCGAGTCCGGGTCGACGGTTGCGACCGGGTCGACGGTCTCGATGCCGGCATTGTTGACAAGCACATCGATGGGACCATGCGCTGCCTCGACAGCTTCGATGAGGCCATCGACCACATCGGGGTCGGACAGGTCGGCCACGTGGGCGGCTCCCCCGATCCGCTCGGCCACCTGGCGGAGGTCATCCTCGGAGCGTGCCGCCACCACCACCGACGCCCCCGCATCGGCATACGCGGATGCCAGGGCCGCACCTATCCCCCGCGACCCACCTGTGACCACTACCTGTGCCCCCTTGAGTTCCATGGCCGACGAACGTAACAGCCGGATCGGACCCCGGCTGCGGCCGCCGGTTACGGTCCGTCCATGTCCGAAGCACTCTCCCCGTTCACCATCAACGTCGGCGATGACGACCTGGCCGACCTCCGCAACCGCCTCGGCAACACACGCTGGCCGGACCAGATCCCCAACACGGGCTGGGGCTACGGCTGTGACCTTGCCTGGCTGAAGGACCTGGCGGCGTGGTGGGCCGACGGCTTCAACTGGCGCAGTAGGGAGGCCCAGCTCAACGAGTTCGACCACCTCACCACGACGATCGACGGCCAGAACATCCACTTCGTCCATCAGCGCTCCCCCCACGACAATGCGCTGCCGCTCCTGCTCAGCCACGGTTGGCCCGGATCCGTGGTCGAGTTCCAGGAGATCATCGGGCCACTGACCGATCCGACGGCACACGGCGGCGACGAGGCGGATGCCTTCCACGTGATCACACCCTCGCTACCCGGCTACGGATGGTCGGGGCCGACCACCCAGCGGGGCTGGGGCGTTGAACGCACAGCGCAGGCCTTCGCCACCCTGGCCGACCGTCTCGGCTACGACTCCTACGGGGTTCAGGGCGGTGACTGGGGTTCGCTCATCTCACGCCAGATCGCCCAGGTGGACCCGGACCACGTGGTCGGGTGCCACGTGAACATGATGACCGCCGGCCCTCCGGGGCACGACGACGACTTCGAGGACATCACACCGCTGGAACAACAGCACCTGGACCGGGCCACGTGGTACGTGGCCGAGGACAACGGCTACTTCCGCATCCAGGAGACGAGACCCCAGACGCTCGCCACCGGGCTGAACGACTCACCAGCCGGCCTGCTCTCCTGGATCGGCGAGAAATTCCACGGCTGGACCGACCATGACGGAGATCCATTCACGGCCATCGACCGCGACACACTGCTCACCAATGTGTCCGTGTACTGGTTCACGCAGACCATCAACTCCTCGACCCGGATGTACTACGAAACCATGAAGGCACCGTCTCCCAACCTGGGCGCCACGGGTGACGTCCCCCTGGGTGTGTCAACCTTTCCGAACGAGCTGTTCTCGGCCAGGCGACGCTGGGTGGAGGCGGCCCACAACCTGACCTTCTGGGCCGACCACGACACCGGTGGGCACTTCGCCGCCATGGAGAGCCCCGATGTGCTGGTTGACGACATCAGGGAGTTCTTCAGGGGGCTGAGGTGATCGCCGGCAACGATGGAACCCGAATCGCCACCGAATGCCGGGGCGACGGTCCGAGCCTGGTGTTTACCCACGGTTGGGCCAACAACCGGTCTGTCTGGACACCTATCGCCGACGATCTGGCAGGCGACCACTCCGTCACCACCTGGGACCTTCGGGGCCATGGAGAGAGCGACTCACCCCCGCCGGGCAACTACTCGCGACAACACGCCCTCGGAGACATGAACGCTGTGGTGGACGACACGGACCGACCAGCGGTGCTCATCGGCCACAGCCTGGGCGGCTACCTGTCCCTCGCCTATGCGCTCGAACACCCCGATGAGGTCTCGGCTCTGGTGCTGGTCGCCTCGGGCCCCGGATTCCGGAAGGTCGAGGCCCGCGACGAGTGGAACGAGGCCGTGGTCACCAGCACGAAGAAGCTGGGCCTGCCACCCGGCGTCGAGGAACTCTCCATGCACGTCGACTCGATGGTCATCGACAGGCTCACCGAGATCACCGCGCCCACACTCATCCTGCTGGGCGAGCGTGACAGGCGCTTCGCAGCCGCCGCCGGCCTCTTCCAGAGGGACCTCGACGTGCGTGACACGGTCATTGTCCCAGAGCAGGGCCACATGGTCCACGTCAAGGCAGCCCGGGAGTGTGCGGATGCCATCCGGTCGTTCGTGACGGGTATCTGATGACCCTCAACCCCCTGGCCGGGATGGTCGACCTCCCGGGGGGCTCGTTCCTGATGGGTAGCGACGACCCGCTCGGGTACCCGTCCGACGGAGAGGGACCGGTCAGGGAGGTGGTGGTCTCTCCCTTTCGCATCTCGTCCACAGCGGTCACGAACGACGAGTTCGGTGCGTTCATTGAGGCCACCGGGCATGTCACGACTGCCGAGTCCGAGGGCTGGTCTTTCGTGTTCGCCGGCCACCTGCCCGACGACTTCCCCGAAACCCGTGGGGTGGTCAGCGCCCCGTGGTGGCGACAGGTCTTCGGCTCCGCCTGGTGCCACCCCCTTGGCCCGGACTCAGACCTGGGCGGCCTGGCTGACCACCCGGTGGTCCATGTCTCATGGTTCGATGCCGTGGGATTTGCCAACTGGGCAGGAGGGCGGCTTCCAACCGAGGCGGAATGGGAGTTCGCTGCCCGCGGGGGGCTGACACAGGCCCGCCTGCCGTGGGGTGATGACCTCTGCCCAGAAGGCAGGCACCGGTGCAACATCTGGACCGGGACCTTTCCGATCGAGGACACCGCGGAGGACGGCTATGCAGGGACCTGCCCCGTTGACACGTTCGAACCCAACGGCTACGGCCTGTTCAACTGCTCAGGAAACGTCTGGGAGTGGTGCGCGGACCACTTCTCGTCGCACCACCCGGTGAAACGGCCACTCGTTGACCCGACCGGTCCACCGATGGGCGTGGACAGGATCGCAAAGGGTGGCTCGTTCCTGTGCCACGACAGCTACTGCCACCGCTACCGGGTGGGGGCGAGGCTCGGCAACACGCCCGACAGTTCCACGGCCCACCAAGGCTTTCGCCTGGCAGCCTGAACACCAGCAGTCCCGCCGGCCGTACGCTTGCCGCCATGGGGCTACGCAGCGAGGTGAACGTCGGTGTTGCACCGGCGGCCGCCGACGAGTTCGGCGCAGTCAGGGTCGGCACCATGGAGGTCTGGCCACCGGTCGTGCTGGCACCGATGGCCGGCGTCACCAACGCCCCCTTCCGGACGCTCTGCAGGGAGATGGGTGCCGGTCTGTTCGTCAGCGAGATGATCACCGCACGTGGCCTCGTTGACGGCAATGCCAAGACCGTTCGCCACAGCCGGTTCGAACCCAACGAGTCGCCCCGCAGCATCCAGCTCTACGGAACCGAGCCCGAGAGCATGCACAGCGCCGTACGCCTGCTCGTGAACGAGGACCGGGTCGACCACATCGACCTCAACTTCGGGTGTCCGATGCCCAAGATCACCCGGAAGGGCGGCGGTGCCGCCCTTCCGCTGAAGCCGCGCCTGTTCGGGTCGATAGTGGGGGCTGCGGTCGGTGCGGCCGGCGACGTGCCCGTAACCGTGAAGTTCAGGAAGGGCACCGACGATGCCCACCTCACCTACCTCGAGGCTGGCCGTATCGCCGAGGACGTCGGCGTCTCAGCCCTTGCGCTGCACGCCCGCACAGCCGAACAGCTCTACTCCGGTGAGGCCGACTGGTCGTCGGTTGCGTCCCTCAAGGCCGCAGTCACCTCCATACCGGTGTTCGGCAACGGCGACATCTGGGAACCCTGGGACGCACTGCGCATGATGCGCCTGACCGGCTGTGACGGAGTTGTTGTAGGGCGGGGCTGCCTGGGCCGCCCGTGGCTGTTCGGAGATCTGGCAGCCGTATTCGGGAACTCACCGGGCGCCGGTGGTTCCGACACAGGTGACCCCCCGGACCTCGCCGGTGTCGCTGCGATCATGTCGCGGCATGCCCGGTTGCTCGTGGACTGGGCAGGCCCCCATGGGATCAGGGATTTTCGCAAGCACACGACCTGGTACCTGAAGGGCTATCCGACCGGGCCAGCGGCACGCAGGAACCTCCAGGCTGTTGAGTCCCCGGACGACCTGGAGGGAATCCTCGGAGGGCTGCTGGACGACATCGGCAGGGGCATGGGCATCGACCCGGCGTCACTGCGGATTCCACGCAGCCACCGCAGCGGGCCCAGACGCGTCGTTCTTCCGGACGGCTGGCTGGACGACCCCGGGGACATGACACCTCCGCCTCCCGAGGCCGAGGCCCTGGTCTCGGGAGGGTGAGCAGGTGAGCGTGCACCTAGTGCTGGCATCGGGCTCACCACGGCGACTGACACTTCTGCGCGATGCGGGCTTTGACCCCGAGGTGAGGGTGCCACCGGTCGATGAGAGCCCACTGTCAGGAGAGGAACCGTCAGCCATGGTGCAGCGGCTTGCGCTCGCCAAACTGCACTCGGTTGTGGTGGCCGGTGAAACGGGCCTTGCTGCCGACACCGCTGTCGTGGTCGACGGTGAGGTGTTCGGCAAGCCCCTGGTTCCTGACCGGGCGCACGAAATGCTCAGTCGGCTCTCCGGGCGTGCCCATGAGGTGGTAGGAGGCATCGCCGTACGGCACGGCGGCCATGACGCTGCCGGTGTGGTCACCACCAGGGTTTCCTTCAGGGATCTCACCGATGGGGAGATCCGGGCGTACGTGGCTGGCGGTGAACCCCTTGACAGGGCCGGTGGCTACGCCATCCAGGGTGGCGGCGGCCGGTTCGTGACCGAGGTCGACGGCTGCCGTGACAACGTGGTCGGGCTGTCGCTGGGGGCCGCTCTGGAACTGTTGTCGCTCCTAGGTGTTCAGGTCCCCGACCGGCCGGGCGCCTCAAGCCTCTGATCCAGGGTGAGAAAGCGCCCGGCTCCGAGAAGGACCACCGCAAGGCCCGTGATTGCCGCTGATCCCAGGATCAGGAACAACAGGGCCGCCTGAACGAGCGCTGCATCGAGAGGATCCACCCCGGCCAGGATCAGGCCGGTCAGTGCTCCCGGGATGAACACCAGGCCCACGGACCTCGTTATCTCGATCTGCGGAAGGAGTGCCAGGCGGAGAGCGTCGGCTGCCACGTCACGCATGGCCCGCCTACCGGTGAAGCCCGTGGCCAACATGGCCTCGATCACACCGGCACGGTCCCTGACGCCGTCAACGAGCCGGGTCGCCGCAACCACCACGACCTTCAGGGAGTTGCCGACGACCATTCCCGCCACGGGTACGAGAACCCTTGCCTCCAGGGGCATCACCCCCAGGCCGAAGACGACACCGAGGCTGACGCCCAGCCCGAGCGTGTAGCCGAATGCCGTGATCCAGAACAGGCCGGGGAGGCGACGTTCACGCCGTTTGGCGCTGGCCGCCGCAAAGGGCACCAGACCAACTGCCCATGCCCATGCCCACGCCATGTGGGTGTCTGTTTCCAGCACCAGGCGAAGGGCCAGTCCGGCAAGCACCAGTTGGGCGACAGAACGCACCACGGCGGTGAGCAGGTCACGCTCAAGCCTCAGGTGCCGGACAAAGGAGATTCCGACTGCCGCCAGCACAAGAAGGAGCGAGGCTGCAAGGCCCCACAGCCCGATGCCGACATCACCCATGACGGGCACCGTAGGCAGCAGTGCAGCCTTAGGTGGATGCCGTGGGAAACCCGCGCTTTGTGGTGAGAGGTCAACCACCTCTAACCTGTTAGGCGTGGTGAACATCAACCGAACGGTTCCGGTGGACCCGACCCCGGTCGGACTCGAGATCGACGCTGTGTCTGTGGACTACGGCGGCCCAGAGGTGCTCTCTGACGTGTCCCTCTCGGTTACCCCCGGAGAGATCATCGCCCTGCTCGGACCCAGCGGATGCGGTAAGACGACCCTGCTGCGAGCCATTGCGGGCCTGGAACGTCCGACAGCGGGGAGCATCTCACTGGGCAACCGACTCGTGACCGGTCCGGGTGAGTTCGTGCCACCCGAACGGCGGCGGATAGGGATGGTGTTCCAGGACTGGGCGCTGTTCCCACACCTGGATGTCGCCCGCAATGTCGGATACGGCCTCCCCCGTGGCGACCTCAGCACCGAACGGGTGAGCAAGACCCTCTCCCTTGTCGGGCTGGACAACGTTGCCGACAGGATGCCCGGGACCCTGTCCGGTGGACAGCAGCAACGGGTAGCCCTTGCACGGGCGCTGGCGCCGCGCCCCACTGTACTGCTCCTTGACGAGCCGTTCTCGAACCTGGACTCCAGCCTGCGTTCCCAGGTACGCACCGAGATCCACCACCTGCTCGTGGAACTGGGTGTCACTACCGTCTTCGTGACACACGACCAGGACGAGGCGTTCGTCCTGGGTGACCGGGTGGCCGTGCTCCACGATGGCCGTCTTGCCCAGGTCGGAAGCCCCGACGACCTCTACCGTCGGCCAGCCGACAAGTGGATCGCTACCTTCGTGGGCGAGGCGAACCTGTTCCCCGTTCAGATTCCAGAAGGGGACAGCTCCACCTGCCCCACGCCGATAGGACCTGTCCCACTCGTCTCTAAGGTGAGCGAACCCACCGAGATCATGCTGCGGCCCGAGGATCTGGCCGTCAGCCCGGGCGGTGACGGTGTCATAGAACTGGTGGAGTACTACGGCCACGACACCATGGTGTTGATTCGCCTGGGGGATGGCACGACCGTCCGAGCCAGGACCGATACAGACGTCTCGTTCCAGAGGGGTGACAGCGTCACCGTGGCGTATGACGGGCCGGGCGTCTTCGCCTTCTAAGTTGGATGACCTGCCATTGATTGTTAGGGTTCCTTTACATACTGGAATCAACCACAAGGAAACCCCCTCAAATGCTGAACAGACACCTACGCATAACCACGCTCCTCGCAACCACCCTCCTGCTGACCGCTCTCGTTGCAGGAGCGACCTCGTGTGGAGGCGGTGACGACAACCAGACGCTGACCGTCTACTCCGGCCGTAGCGAGAAGCTTGTCGGCCCCATCTTCGCCGAGTTCGAAGCGGTAACCGGAGTGACCCTCGATGTCCGCTACGGCTCCTCTAACGACCTTGCCCTGGCGATCTCAACAGAGGGCGACAAGACCCCTGCCGACGTGTTCCTCTCCAGGAGCCCCGGGCCCGCCGGCTACCTCGACGACCTGGCGATGCTGGCACCCATCGACACCAACACCCTGGACCGGGTCGTTCCAACCGACCGCTCCCCCGATGGAACCTGGGTCGGCTTCGCAGGCCGCGCCCGTGTGCTCGTCTACAACATCGATGAGGTTCCCGAAGCCGACCTGCCCGGGTCCGTATTCGACCTGACAGGACCCGACTACCAGAACCTGGTGGCCGTGCCGGGTAGCAACTCCTCATTTCAGGACTGGTTTACGGTCTTTCGCCTGCGCAACGGCGACGATGTCGCCATCAGGTGGCTCGACGACATGGTCGCCAACGGTGCCCGCTTCTACCCGAAGAACCGGGCAATCGTCGAAGCGGTGGGACGCGACGAAATCCGGTTTGGGCTGGTGAACCACTACTACAACCACCAGGAGGTCGCAGCAAACGGCGACGCCCAGCGCTCCGCCAACCACGGCTTCAACCAGGGCGACGATGGCGGCCTGATGATTATCGCCACCGCTGCGGTGCTGAACCAGAGCGACGAGAAGGAACTCGCCAACCGGCTGCTCACACACCTCCTGAGCGACTCACAACAGCGGTACCTGACTGACACCGTCTACGAGTATCCGCTGGCTATCGGAGTCGAGGCCGCCGAGACCCTTCCACCGGCACCCGCCGACACGGTTGGTGCCGTGCAGATAGCAGACGTGGCTGCCGAGTTCACCCGGACCATCGAGATCATCGAAGCCAGCGGGATCCTGGACCAGTGAGGTCGACCCGGTGAACGAGGAGGTCGCCCGACACCGGGCGGGTGCCGGGCGACCTCCTCGTTCGCTGGTCTCAGCGAACCTCCTCATAGCCGTCCTGTTCGCCATCCCGGGCGGCTACGTCGTCTGGCGGACAGCCACAACAGGCGGCGGCCAGCTAGCCACGATCGCCTCACGCTCAACTCTGGAACCACTGTGGAGGACCATCCAGCTGGGCTTTCTAGTCTCCGTGGCAGCCGCGTTCATCGGGACGGGGCTGGCGTGGCTCACGACCCGGACCGACCTGCCACTTCGCCGCTTCTGGCGCATCGCCGTCCCCCTGCCCCTCGTCTACCCGAGCTTCGTGGGTGCCAGCGCACTGCAGTCCGGCCTCACTCCGGGTGGACTCGTCCACGACCTGGTTTCAGTAGCCGGAGTCGGCCTGAACCTGCGACTCCACGGACTCTTCGGTGCATGGCTGGTGTTGACCCTTTTCACCTACCCGTACGTCTACCTGCCCGTCGCAGCACGCCTCTCGACGCTGCCGACATCCCTCGAGGAGAACGCCAGACTTCTGGGCGACCGCCCGGTACAGGTCTTCCGGAGGATCGTCCTGCCCCAGGCCCGTTCCTCAATTGCAGCGGGCTCGCTACTGGTGTTCCTCTACACGGTCAGCGACTTCGGCGCAGTCCACCTGATGCGGTTTGAGACCCTCACACAGACCGTGTTCAGGACCAGGTTGTTCGATCAGGACCGGTCGTTCACCCTTGCTCTGGTGCTCCTCGTCCTGGCCCTCGTGGTTGTGGCCGTAGAACGAACCGTCGCACGACGAGGCAGCCGGACCCACGTGGTCGGCAGCCGCCCTGCACTCCCGATCCCCCTCGGCCCGTGGTCGGTACCGGCACTTGCTACCTGCTCGCTTGTCGTCGGCCTGGCGCTCTTCTCACCGGCACTGTCGCTGGCCGACTGGGGCCTCTCGGGGTGGACCCGCCAGCTACGCGGCGGGGCGGGCCTCCGCATCGGCCTTGACGATCTGGTGGGGCCGACCTGGAACACCGTCTGGATCAGCGTCGTTGCCGCAGCGCTCGCAATAGTCGCCGTCCTACCCGTCGCGTACCTGTTGACACGCCACAACTCGAGGGTCGGCGGGTTGATCAACGGCGTAGTGGTCGCCGGCTTCGCCATTCCGGGGCTTGTCGTCGCCCTCTCACTCATCTTCTGGACCCTTCACGCATCCCCCTTCGACTTCCTCATCGGAACCCTCCCGGTGCTCGTGTTCGCCTACGTGGTCCACTTCGGGGCCCAGGCTGTGCGGACCGCCCAGGTGGCGGTGTCGACGGTTCCGCCGCGCATGGAGGACGCTGCACGGCTTCTGGGGGCAGGTCGCCTGCGGCGCCTGCGGACCGTGGAACTCCCTCTGATGGCACCCGGCCTCGCAGCCGGCGGTGGCCTTGTGATGCTCTCGACAATGAAGGAGCTCCCGGCGACCCTGCTCGTGTCACCGATCGGGTTCAGAACCCTGGCCGTGGAGATCTGGAACACCTACGAGGCGGCATACCTACCGGAAATGGCCCTCCTGGCCCTCGTGCTGGTGGCGATCAGCGCCCTGATGACCTGGATGCTCATCGTGCGGCGAGTCACCTACCTGGCCTGATCTGGTTCCCGGCAAGACCGCCTGTTGGCGACCGCTCGGGTCGGGTCAGCCGGCGGTAACGAGAATGCGCTCAGCCGCGAAGACTCCGACCCCGAGGTGGTTACCGTCGATCTCGATGGTGACCGTACCGTCGGGTGACGCTGCGGTGACGGTTCCCCTGTTGCCCGGTATGAGGGCGGATTCCTCAAGGAAGTCCAGCATCCCCTCGGTGAATTCCAACTCCTCGGTGATACGGCTGACGGTGAACCTCTCGCCGACCGCAACCTCGACAAGATGCCGGGAATCGGGTTCCTCATATGAACTTCCGGGTATGGGGTTGCCGTGCGGGCAGGTTGTGGGCTCGCCGAGCAGTTTGTCGAGGGCTGATTCGACAACCGGCGAGATGACGTGCTCCCACTTTCCGGCCTCGTGATGGGCGTCGGTCCAGGAGAGGCCCAGCATGTCGGTGAGGAAGCGTTCGGCCAGGCGGTGGCGCCTGACCACCGACACCGCGAGGTCCTGACCATCAGAGGTGAGAGATATCACCGTTCCATCGGTGGCGATCAGCCCTTCCTTTTCCATGCGCCTGATCATCTCCGAGACGGCCGGTCGGCTGATATCGAGTCGATCCGCTATGCGGGCCTGGATCACGTCGAGGTCATCCTCGGCGAGTTCGTAGATGGTTTCGCAGTACTCCTCGAAGGCCGGGTGGTATTCGGGTGTGCTGTATGCCATGGCCACCAGTGTAGGCGCATGTGAGGGATGCCTAACTGTGGTGGCGGGTCCGCCTCGCTGACAGCACAGTTGCTGGTACACACTCCTGTCATGGCCCTCGACCCCCACACCCCGGTAATCGTGGGCGTCGCCCAGGTGACAGACCGGGTCGACGACCCGACCGGGGCCCGATCGGCCCTGGACCTCATGGAGGATGCACTCCTGACCGCTGGGTCCGACTCAGGTTGCGGTGCCGCTGTAGGCAACCTCGATGCAATCGGAGTGGTCGGCGGGCTGTGGCGCTACACAGACCCCGGCCGGCAGCTGGCCGGCAGGGTCGGAGCCGACCCGGCCACGACGCTGCTCACGTCTTGGTCCGGCCACAGCCCCCAACTGCTCCTAAACCACCTGGCTGCCGGCATTCAGGCCGGTGAGATCCGGTCGGCAGCGGTAATCGGCGGTGAAACCAACCGCAGCCGCCGTCTGGCCAGAACCCTGGGGCTCGAGTACCGACGCGACTACGACACCACGCTGCCCGCGGCCGAGGCGTTCGGAGAACTGCTCGTCATGGCCACCAGCCACGAAAAGGACCGCGGGGTTGACGCGCCGGTCACCATCTACCCGCTCCTGGACTCGGCTATCCGCCACGCCATGGGCGAGTCCATCTCCAGGCACCGCTCACGACTGGGAACCCTCTGGGAGGGCTTCAACCGGGTCGCCGTCGACAACCCCCACGCCGCTGTCCGTAAACCAATGACCGCCGATGAGATCACCACCCCCACGGAGGCGAACCGCCTGGTGGGCGCCCCATACACGATCGCCATGAACGCCCACAACAACGTGGACCAGGCCTCGGCGGTGCTGCTCATGTCAGCGGAACGCGCCTCAGCCGCCGGAGTGCCGAGAGACCGCTGGGTGTTCCCGCTGGCGGGCAGCAACGGCCTCGACACCGAATGGATCAGCGAGAGGTGGGATCTGCACAGGGCTCCGGTCCTCCGCCTGGCCGGCGAATGCGCCCTTACTTCGGCCGGTACCGGCGTAGGCGACCTGACCCACCTGGACCTCTACTCATGCTTCCCGTCCGCCGTGCAGATCTCCTCCACGGAACTCGGAATCGACCAGAACCGGACACTCACCGTCACCGGTGGCTTAACGTTCGCCGGTGCGGCCTACAACAACTACAGCGGACAGGCCATTGCCGCCATGGTGGGCTGCATACGTGAACAGCCCGGAACTGGCCTCGTCCACGCCAACGGCGGATATGTGACCAAGCACGCCTTCGGCGTCTACTCCGACCGGCCAGGTGCCCACTTCACAAACATCGATGTGACCGACAAGGCCGCCTCCCTTCCGAAACGGCGGACCCACCCCGGCTTCTCAGGTGAGGCGAAGGTCGAGGCCTACTCAGTAATGCACGACAGGATCGGACTACCGACACACGCCGTCGTTTCCCTACGCACCGGAGCCGACGCCCGCGTTTGGGGCACGACCAGAGATTCTGGCCTGGTGGGTGCAATGCTCATAGAGGAACACGTAGGCAGGAGCGCCGAGTTGTCACCTGACGGCTCGGTCTCCGTCTGAGAAACCGGGACGAGGCAGACAGTGCAGACACCCATCACCGAGATGTTCGACATCGAATTCCCAGTGATGGCCTTCAGCCACTGCCGCGACGTGGTGGCTGCAGTGTCAAAGGCCGGAGGGCTCGGCGTGCTGGGTGCCGTGGGCCACAGCGACGAGGGCCTCGAGGTTGACCTGGCCTGGATCGAGGACGAAATAGGTGACCTCCCCTACGGCGTGGACCTGATCGTGCCGGCACGGTACGCGGGAGACAGCGACGGCGGCTTCAGCATGGACGACATAGTTGCCCTCATCCCTGAAGAACACCGTGAGTTCCTGGCAGACATGCTGGACAGATACGGGGTTGCCGAACATGTCTACGACGCAGCCAAGGGGTGGGTTGGCCACTCGGCGGACGCCCCCTTCTCGGCCAACCGGGCGGCACGACAGGTCGACATCGCCCTGGCCCACCGGCCCTCTCTCATGGCCAACGCCCTCGGACCCCCGCCACCCGACATGATCCAACGCTGCCACGAAGCCGGATTGAAGGTGGCGGCCCTTGCCGGAACCCGGGCACACGCCGAACGCAACGTCAACGCCGGAGCCGACATCATCATCGCCCAGGGGGCCGAGGCCGGCGGCCACACGGGCGAGATCGGCACGATGGTCCTCATACCCGAGGTCGTCGACGCTGTCGCACCCGTGCCCGTGCTGGGCGCCGGCGGCATCGGACGGGGCAGACAGATGGCAGCAGCAATGGCCCTCGGGGCGGCCGGCGTGTGGTGCGGCTCGGTCTGGCTCACCACCGAGGAGGCCGAGACCGACCCGACCGTCAAGAAGAAGATGCTCGACGCCGGCTCCAGCGACACGCTCCGATCCCGCTCACTCACCGGCAAGCCGGCCCGCATGCTGCGCACCGCCTGGAGCGAGGAATGGGACAGGGAGGACACCCCGGACCCCCTGGGTATGCCACTCCAGCCGATACTCACCAACGAGGCCCAGCAGCGAATCAACAGGGCCGCCCATGTGGAGGGGTCGGGCGCCGAGAAACTGGCCACCTACTTCGTCGGTCAGATCGTCGGCACCATGAACAGGTCGAGGCCGGCCGGACAGGTGGTCATCGACATCATCGAGGAGTTCATCGAGGCCACCGAGGATCTCGCACGTCAGCTCGAGGTGTGAGTCGGTCCCAGTTTCGGGTCAACTGCTAACCGATCTGGGCGAAGCCGATCAGACCGCCGCCGTCGACCACGAGGGCCTGACCTGTCATCCAGCCTGAAGCCTCAGAGGCAAGGTACAACGCTGCATTGGCAATGTCCTCAGGCTCGCCAAGGCGCTTCAGCGGATAGGCCTGGGCAACCTGATCGCCACGACCCTCGTCCCACAGGGCCCTGGCAAAGTCGGTCTTGATGAGGCCGGGGCAGACGGCGTTGACGCGCACACCCGGCGACATCTCAGCGGCCAACTGGCGGGTCAGCTGCACGAGGGCCAACTTGGTTATGTCGTAGGTACCGAGAATCGGACTTGTGGCAAAGGCACCCACCGACGAGATGTTGATCACCTCACCCCCGTGCTCCTTCATCCACGAGTTCCAACACAGCTGCGTCCACACCAGCGGGGCCGTCAAGTTGACCTGGAAGGTTTTCTCCCAACGGGGAATGTCGGTATCGATCACCGGGCCGGCATAGGGGTTGGTCGCGGCGTTGTTCACGAGAATGTCAACCGCGCCGAAGGTGGAGAGCGTCGCCTCGACCACCCGCTCGGCGTCCTCGGCCAACCCGACGTTGCCTGCCACGAATGCCAGGTCGCCGCCGGTCTCCTCGGACAGTTCGGCCACCGCCGCCTCGCAGACATCGGCCTTGCGGCTGGTGATCATCACCTTTGCACCCGCGGCCGCCAGGGTTCCGGCTATTGAACGCCCGATGCCCCTGGATCCGCCTGTAACTATCGCAACCCTGCCGTCGACCCTGATGTCCATGAACGGCGACCCTAGTCAGCCTCCCGGACAGACCGGGAACTCGGGGGCGTCAGACTTCGTCAGTTGACCTGACGCTCGTGGCCCTCCCAGTAGGGGTCCCGTAGCTCGCGCTTGAGTATCTTGCCTGTCGGGTTCCGTGGGATGGCCTCGACGAAGTCGACCGACTTGGGGCACTTGAACCCGGCCAGACGCTCCCTGGAGAAGGCCATGATGTCCTCTGCTGTCGCGCCACTGTCGGGAACCGGGATCACCAGAGCCTTGCCGACCTCACCCCACTTCTCGTCGGGTACCCCGATAACCGCTATGTCGAGAACACCCTCATGGGCCATGAGGGCGTTCTCAATCTCGGCCGGGTAGATGTTCTCGCCGCCGGAGATGATCATGTCCTTCACGCGGTCGTAGATGAACAGATAGCCGTCCTCCATGTAGGCGGCGTCCCCGGACCGGAACCAGCCGTCGCCGGGGAGTGCTTTGGCCGACTCCCCGGGCATCTGCCAGTAACCGGACATGATCTGCCCGGACCGTATCCAGACCTCGCCGACCTCACCGTCGGGCAGTCGGTCACCTGTGTCGGGGTCGATGATGTGAATCTCGGTTCCCGCTATCGGTTTGCCGGCTGAGCGCAGGAGATTCTGTCTCGGCCCACCCGGGTCGTGGTCCTCAGGCAGCAACTGGGTGACCACGCCGGTCGTTTCGGTGAGGCCGTAGACCTGTGAGTACTCGCAGCCAAACATCTTCATGGAGTTGACGAGCACGTCCTCGGTGATGGGTGAGGCACCGTAGGCAATCGTCTTCATGGAGGAGAGGTCAATCCCCTCACTCGGAACCATTGAGAAGAACGCAAGGACCGCTGGCACGAAGAAGGCATGCGAAATCTGCTCTGACTCGATGAGCTGGAGCCCGGCCACCGGATCGAACTCGCGCACCAGGATCGATGTGGCTCCACTGCCCATGCCGAAGAACGCCCAACCGCTACCCCCGATGTGGAACAGCGGCATCATGACCATGGTCCGTGCGTCGCCGGTCATCTCCCAGTCGACGTTGTTAAACGCCGCGTTGAAGTTGGAGTTGGTGAGCTGGGCACCCTTTGGCATGCCGGTTGTTCCTGAGGTGTAGAGCTGCATCGAGACGTCATCAGGCTGAGCATCATGGACGTCGCTCTCGGTCGGGTGAGCGTTGCGCCACTCGTCGTAGGAGATGTGGGTCTCGTGGGAGCCAATGACCACAATGCGCCTGACGCTCTCAAGGTCGGCCTCGAACGCTGAAAGGTGCTCGGCCAGGTCCTCATGGATGACCAGGACCGGAGCCTTGGAATCGTTGACGATGTAGGCCATCTCGGGCGGCGCAAGACGCCAGTTGACGGCGACGGTCACGGCATTGATGAAACTGCATCCGAACGCCAGCTCGAAATACTCGGGGCCGTTCTTGTCGATGTACGCGATGCGGTCCTTCGGGCCCACACCGTCTGCCCGAAGGGCGTTGGCCACCTGCCCTGAACGGTCCTTCATCTCGGACCAGGTGATGTGCTCATCGCCGTAGATGATCATGTCGGCGTCGGGCTTCTGGGCCGTACCGGTCAGGATGATGTCTGAGATGTTTGATAGTTCACGAATGTCCATGACAACGGAACATACACCCGGCCAGTTACACAGTCATGGGCCGGGGCAACCTTGCCAGATGTCGGTATCGGGATGGTATGCGGCCCACCCGTACCACTCGGTCACGAAGCTGATCACAAAACTGGGTTGCCGACCGTCGGAGCCGGAGCCATCAAGCCGCCAGTCGCCTCCCAGGTCATCGACGATGCCACCCCGGCCCGGGCTGAAGGTGCGAACCTCACCGTCCACGAGCGCCTCGAACGCAATCCCGAAAATGGAATCGGGATTCAACACAACGACTACCGGCACTCCCCCCAGGTCATCTGCAACGACGGTCAGCTCGCTGACATCCGCCAGCCGGTAGGCGCGAGACCCCGAGTGGTCGGGGCGGTCGTCGACGTTGGGCTGGTGGTGGCGGCACTGGCCATTTCGCCAACTTCGACCGGAGCCGAGGTCGATGCGTCGGCCTAGATCTGGGGCGTGGCCGCCATCGCAGGCTCCACTGCCGTCGCTGCCTCGTCCGCACCACCAGAGCAGCCCGACAGCGAGATCGCCAACACCGCTACCACGAGCCTGCGCACCACGTCACTATCCCACCCGGTCCGTCGCCGTGACAAGGGACCTGCCACACTCGAAGGCATGGCTGAGGCTTCGGGGATCCGTCTGGTGCTGGAACCCGGCGACGAGTACAACCACGAACCCGACCCGGTGCCCAACTACAACGAGTCGATGTACTTCAACGTGGTCGACCACGCGACCGGCGTCGGTGGATGGTTCCGCCTGGGGAACCGGGTGAACGAGGGCTACGCCGAGATGTCGTGCTGCGTGTACCTGCCCGACGGCCGGGTGGGCTTCATGTTCAAGCGACCGCGCATCGAAACCAACGAGGTATTCGACGCCGCCGGCATGCGCTTCGAAGTTGAGGAACCCTTCGACCGGCTACGGGTCCGCTACGAGGGACCGGTCTGCCTGCTGGGCGACCCAGGCGAGATGGCCGAACCCAAGTTGGCCTTCTCAACCAACCCGATCGTGGACTGCAGCATCGACCTGGCGTACCGGGGCATCTCCCCGATGCTGGGTGGACGGCCCGTTGACGCTGTCACCGGCGAGGAGCCTTCACAAGAGGCGGCACAGTCGTTTGCCAAGGCCCACTACGAACAGCACATGGCTGCCACCGGTCTCATCCAGGTCGACGGTGAGCGCTTCGAGGTGGACGGGCTCGGCCTGCGTGACAAGTCCTGGGGAGCCCGCTACTGGCAAGCGATCTCCTGGTACCGCTGGCTGCCCCTCGTCTTCGACGAGGACTTCGCCATGGTCATCTCGCTCATCAGCCGTGACGGCCTGGCCACCCGGTCGGGGGGCATGGTGCTGCACGGCGACGTGTACCACGAGATAACCGACGTCTCGATCGACACCACCTGGGACGAAGCCTGGTACCAGACCGGGCTTGTTGCCACCGTCACCACTGCCGAACGCACCTACGAGGTCGTAGGCGATGTCACGTCGCTGATCCCGCTACGGAACCGCCGGACCACGTCCGAAGGCGACGAGTTGCTGACGAGAATCACCGAGGGCCTGACCCGCTTCACCTGTGACGGCCATGTCGGCTGGGGCCTGTCCGAGTACCTGGACCAGATAGTCGAGGGCCTCCCCTTGGGAGCCGTCCTGTAGGTTCCACCACTGTGTCATACGTACTACCATCAGACGTATGACACTCCTGAGCGTCCGACTCGATGACGAGATATCGGACGAGATCGACACCTGGTCCAACTACCTGGGTGTGTCGCGATCCGACCTGGTCCGCGACGCCCTGCGCCGCCACCTGGTAACCCTCACGGGCGAACGCGACTCCGAGGCATGGGAGGAGCACCCGCTGGACGAGAACGAACTCCAGCTCACCGAGATCGCCGATTCCGGCCCAACCGAGGACTGGTCGGACTGGCACGATGCAACGGGGTGAGGTCTGGTTCACCGCGACGCCGGGCGGCGACCGCCCCGTCCTTGTACTCACCCGAGATCCGGTTGCCGATCGAATCGGTCACGTGGTCGTGGCGCTGCTCACCAGGACGAGACGGGGCCTGATCTCCGAGCTTCCCCTACGGGCCGACATCGACGGTCTTCCCACCGACTGCGTCGTCAACTTCGACAACATCCACACGATCGCACGGGACACGTTCAGGCGACGTGTGACGACCCTCTCAGATGCCCGCATGAAACAGGCCTGCTGGACCCTCGAGGCCGCAGTGGGCTGCTGAGCAGCCCCCTAGATCAGCCTGGTGACCGTGGCGCCGTCGAAACGCTCCACGGACATTCCGGTCACTCCGAAACCGGCCATTGCCCCCTGAAACTCGGCCATGTGGGACGAACCCATGTGGGCGCTGAGGGCTTCGTCGCTCTCCCACTTCTCAAAGATCCTGATTAGCCCCGCCTGTACCGGATCGATGCTGAGCACGTAGTCGATGCAGCCATCCTCGGCATGCGTTGCGGTCATCATCGGCACGATCGCCGCCACGGCGTCGTCGCTGCTGGCCGGGTCGATGTTGATGGTTCCTGCTATCACGATCACGGGAGGCCTCTGATTGGTCGGGCAATGGGTCGTCGGAGCGTAACGTCGGTCCCCGTGGAGCACAGCAGCGGACGGGGACGGAGATGACTGAGGGCCTCGTCACCGGCGATAAAGGGATCGTGCGCTGCTGGTGGCCCGGCGGGCACGCCGACTACCTCGCATACCACGACGACGAATGGGGTCGGCCGACAACCGACGACACCCGACTGTTCGAGAAGATCTGCCTCGAAGGGTTTCAGGCCGGGCTGTCATGGCTGACGATCCTGCGCAAGCGCGAGGCGTTCCGGTCCGGATTCGCCGGCTTCGACCCGGCAACTGTCGCCGGGTTCGGCCACGACGAAATAAACGGCCTGCTGGGCGATGTCGGCATCGTTCGCCACCGGGGCAAGATCGAGTCCACGATCAACAATGCCGCCCGGGCCCTGGAGGTGGCCGACGAATTCGGCTCCCTGGCCGCCTACCTGTGGTCATGGGAGCCGGCCGGTGAGGCCCGGTCCCCGGACGAACCGATACCCGCCACCACGGCCGAGTCAACCGCTCTCAGCCGCGACCTGAAAACGAGAGGGTGGTCGTTCGTGGGGCCCACCACCGCATACGCCTTCATGCAGGCGATGGGCATGGTCAACGACCACCTGCCCGGCTGCGCCTTCCATTCCGTAGTGGAGGATGAGCGAGCGGCACTGCTCCGCCCAACCCTGTGAACAGCAACCTCAACGCACGGCCCAACAGCACCAGCCTGCTCGATCGGCTGCCACAGGGCTCGAACCCCGACGAGATCCTGGAGGGCTTCGTCGCATGGGCCACCGAGGCCGGGCTCACGCTGTACCCGGCCCAGGAGGAGGCCATCCTGGAACTGCTGGCCGGCAACCACGTGATCCTGGCCACCCCCACCGGTTCGGGGAAGTCCCTCGTTGCCACGGCTGCCCACGCAGCCGCCCTCGCAAGGGGTGAACGCAGCGCCTACACGGCACCCATCAAGGCACTTGTCAGCGAGAAGTTCTTCGCACTCGCCCGCGACTTCGGATCCGACAACGTCGGCATGGTTACCGGCGACGCATCGGTCAATCCGGGTGCACCGATCATCGCCTGCACTGCCGAAATCCTCGCCCACAGAGCCCTACGGGAAGGCCGCTCATGCGACGTGGGCCTCGTTGTGGCCGATGAATTCCACTACTACGCCGACCCTCAGCGCGGCTGGGCGTGGCAGGTACCCCTGCTGGAACTGACCGACACACAGTTTCTCCTCATGTCGGCGACCCTCGGCCCCACCACCAGGTTCGAGGATGACCTGACCGAGCGAACCGGCAGACCGACTGTGACCGTGGCCGGCACCGAGCGACCGGTTCCGCTCACCTTTGAATACCGGGAGACCCCCCTTCACGAATCCATCACCGAGCTGGTCGACTCGGACCGGGCACCGATCTACATCGTCCACTTCACCCAGAAGGCCGCCACCGAAAAGGCTCAGGACCTCTGCAGCCTCGACGTGGTCACCAGAGAGGAGAAGGCCGAGATCCGCGAGGCGGTCGGTGGCTTCAGGTTCGACACGCCCATCGGCAAGGACCTGCGCCGCTTCATCGGCCACGGAATCGGCCTTCACCACGCCGGCCTCCTCCCCCGCTACCGGCTACTCATCGAGAAGCTGGCCCAGGCTGGCCTTCTCAAGTTGATCTGTGGAACGGACACGCTCGGAGTCGGCGTCAACGTGCCGATCCGCACGGTCCTTTTCACCCAACTCTGCAAGTACGACGGCTCCACCACACGCCTGCTCTCCAACCGCGAGTTCGCACAGGTCGCTGGACGTGCCGGTCGTCGGGGCTTTGACGACGAGGGGCATGTCTGGGCCCAGGCTCCTGTGCACTGGATCGAGAACCGCCGGGCCGAGGCCAAGGTGGCAGCTGACCCGTCCCGCAGAAAGAAGTTGATGAAGAAGAAGCCACCGGAACGCGGCTACTCCCACTGGAATGAGGAGACGTTCGACAAGATGGTCAGCGGCGACCCCGAACCCCTGGACTCCAGCTTCGACGTCACCCACCAGATGGTCCTCAACGTGTTGTCCCGCCCCGGTGATGGCGGTGCCGACCTGCGACGGCTGCTCACCGACAACCACGAGCCGCGCAAGCGCCAGCGACAACACATCCGTCGGGCGATCGGCGTGTACCGCTCGCTCCGGGACGCCGGCATCATCGAGGAACTCAACGAACCAGACGACGAGAGCCGCATGGTCCGCATCGGGGTGGACCTCCAGGATGACTTCGCCCTGCACCAGCCGCTGTCACTTTTCGCCCTCGAGGTGATCCCTGAGTTGGGTGACGAGGGCTCCGACCAGACACCCGAACAACACGCCCTGGACCTTCTTTCGGTCGTCGAATCGGTGCTGGAGAACCCCGGGGTCATCCTTGCCGCACAGGTCAACCGCCTGAAGACAGAGCTGATCAACAGGCTCAAGATGGAGGGTGTCGAGTACGAGGAACGCATGGAACGCCTCAACGAGGTGCGTCCTCCACGACCGTTGGCCGAGTTCCTCTACGGAACCTTCGACGTGTTCCGCAGTCACCACCCGTGGGTCGGCGACGAGAACGTCCAGCCCAAGTCTGTGGCACGCGAGATGTACGAACTGGGCTTCAACTTCAGGCAGTACGTGGAGCACCACGGCCTGAAGCGGTCAGAGGGTGTCGTGCTGCGCTACCTGACGCAGGCCTACAAGGCGGTCGTCCAGAACGTGCCCGACGAGGAAAAGACCGAGGAACTCCGCGATCTCGAAGCCTGGCTCGGCGAGACCGTGCGCCAGGTCGACTCCAGCCTCATCGACGAGTGGGAGAAGCTACGCAACCCGGACCCGGACGACACGGGGCCCATCGATGGTGCCGAGCCCGAGCGCCCCGACGTGACCACGTCGGTGAGGGCTTTTCGGGTAATGGTGCGAAACGAGGTCTTCAGATGGGTGCAGCTGCTCTCCCGCCGAAGCGGTGAGGCCACCGACGTACTCGCCGAGGTGCCTTCCATAGGCGACGCAGCGTGGAACGCCGACTCGATCAGGGAGGCAATCGCCCCCTACTGGGAGGACCATTCGGTTATGCCAACCGACAGCCACGCAAGGGGCGGCGAGTACTTCGTGCTTGACGACAGCACACCCGACATGTGGCCGGCAACCCAGACAATCGCCGACCCCGACGGCTTCAACGAGTGGGTCCTGGACGGTCGCGTGGACCTGGCCGCATCACGTGAGGAGGGGCGAGCAGTCGTCCGGCTGGGTGGAATCAGACGCCTGTGACCCCGGCTTCTAGAAGCTGCGCTCCACGACGAACCGGGCAAGGCCACGGATCTCGGCGTCCACCTCGGCAGGAATCTCGAGTGCGCCCAGCGAGGCCAGGGCTGATTCCAGCCGGCTGGCCGCCTCAAAATCGGTTCGTTCCCTGCCACCGGCGGCTTCGATGATCCCGGCCGCCCGGGCTACATCGCCGTCAGAGAGGTCACCGGGCTGGTCGTAGATGGCAGCGAGGTCCTCGGCCCCGCCCGAACCTCCGGTCAGGACGACGGCAACCGGCATGGACTTCTTGCGCTCCCGCAGATCGTTGCCGGCGGCCTTACCGGTCATGGCCGGGTCGCCCCAGATGCCGAGCACGTCGTCGACAGCCTGGAATGCCAGGCCCAGCTCCCGCCCGAAGGAGTCGAGCGCATCGACGGTCGTCTGCGCTGCACCGGCCAGCACGGCACCGATCGACGCTGCACAACCCAGCAGGGCGCCGGTCTTGTCGGCCTCCATTGCCAGGCAGTCATCGAGGGACACGACCGGCAGGTCGTCAAATGCCATGTCGGCGGCCTGCCCGGCCAGCATCGCCGAGGTGGCCCTGGCCAGGCGGGCGGTGGCCGCTACCCGTTCCGGCGTGGGTTCACCCAGCAGGACCTGGAAGGCCAGGTTGTGGAGAGCATCGCCAGAGATGATGGCGTCGTCGGTGCCGAAGGCTGCCCACACGGTGGCCCTGTGGCGCCTCTCGAGGTCGCCGTCGATGATGTCGTCGTGGATGAGCGAGAAGTTGTGAACCAGTTCCACGGCGACCGCCCCCGGGACGGCAACCTCGCCGGGGGAACCAACCGCCTCGGCTGACAGCACGGCCAGAGCAGGCCGGAGGCCCTTTCCGGCACCAACGGTTGACGGTGAACCGTCTGCCTCGGCCCAACCCAGGTGGTAGCGGGCGGGCAGACCCAGCTCGCCACAGAGGCCGTCGACGGCGGCGACCATTGCCGGCTCGACCAGCCGGCGTGCCCGCTCGAGAATCTCGGGGCCGCTCATCTCTCCCGTCGGTCCTGAAGGAAGGGAAACTCGGCGCGGACAGCCGCAACCCGTTCTGGTTCCACGTCGGCGACCAGAACGGCTTCGACACCCGGTTCGGCATCGGCGATGACCTCACCGAGGGGATCAACGATGAGGCTGTCGCCCGAGTAGGAGAACCGGGGATCGTCACCGACACGGTTTACCCCCACGACGTACGCCTGGTTCTCGATGGCCCTGGCGCGCAGGAGGGTCATCCAGTGCTCACGGCGACTGGACGGCCAGTTGGCGGGAACCAGGTAGACGTCGGTCGTCGGGGCCAGATCCCAGAAAGCCTCAGAGAAGCGCAGGTCGTAGCAGACGAAGAGGCTGGCCCTCACCCCCTCGATGGTCACGGTCACCGGGTGGTCACCGGGCCGGTAGTGGTCGCGCTCGCCCGCGTAGGTGAACGGGTACATCTTGTCGTAGTGGTGGAGTGTCCCGTCGGGGCCGGCGAGCACGAACCTGTTCACCGGCATCGAGGCCGCATCATCGACAACTGGCACCGAACCAGCAGTCCAGAGACCGTGGTCACTGGCCTGCTCCAGGAGAAATCGGACGCTCGGCCCATCTGGTGGCTCAGCAATGCGATCGGCGGCCAACGAGAACCCGACGGGGAACATCTCGGTCAGGACTACGAGGTCGGCACCGTCGGTTGCCGCCTCTGCGATCAGCCCGGTCAGGTGCCCGTGGTTGGCGTCGCGGTCCTCCCAGACCACGTCGTGCTGGACGGCTGCGACCTTCATGAGGGAGATTCTCCCATGCCCGCCAGCCGCTCCGTCGCCTCGGCGAGCACCTCAGGTCTCTTACAGAAGGCAAACCTGATGAGGTGTCTGCCAGCTTCCTCGTTGTCATAGAACACAACGCTCGGAACCGCCACCACCCCGCAGCGCTCGGGAAGCGACAAGCAGAACTCGACGCCGTCGCTGGCACCCAGTGGCCTGATGTCTGCGGTGATGAAGTAGGTACCCGCTGTCGGAAACACCCTGAAACCCGCACTTCGGAGGCCTTCGCTGAGGAGGTCCCTCTTGGCCTGGAGGTCGTCGGCGAGGTCCCTGAAGTAGCCATCGCCTAGGCCGAGCGCCGTCACGAGGGCATGCTGGAAGGGTCCGCCGTTCACGTAGGTGAGCGACTGCTTTGCCGTGAGCAGGGCCGAGACCATGGCTTCGGGTCCGCTGGCCCAGCCGATCTTCCAGCCGGTGAACCCGAAGGACTTGCCCGCAGAGGAGATGGTGAGGGTTCGCTCGGCCATACCGGGGAGGGTCACCAGAGACACGTGGCTTCCACCGTCGTAGATGAGGTGCTCATAAACCTCGTCGGTGACCACCAGCAGGTCGTGCTCGACGGCTACCCGTGCGATTTGCCCCAACTCGTCGGCGCTGAACACCTTGCCGGAAGGGTTGTGGGGGGTATTCACGAGGATCAGGCGGGTACGTGGCCCGACGGCTGCCTCCAACTCGGCGACGTCAAAGGAGAGGTCGGGCTCACGCAGCGTCACCACCCGACGGTGCCCGCCGGCCAGTGCCACCGAGGTGGCGTAGTGGTCGAAGTAGGGCTCGAACATGATGACCTCGTCACCGGGTTCGACGAGGGCCAGCATCGCTGCAGCTATTGCCTCGGAGGCACCGGCGGTTATGAGCACCTCGGCCTCAGGATCCACCTCGATGTCGTAGAAGCGCTTCTGGTGGTCGGCGACCGCCCGACGCAACGGCAGGATCCCGCGACCCGGGGGGTACTGGTTGTGGCCCGCCCGGATGGCTGCCACGGCGGCCTCAAGTACCTCCTGTGGGCCGTCGGAATCGGGGAACCCCTGCCCCAGGTTGATGGCACCGGTCCGGTCCGCCAAAGCGGACATCTCGGCAAAGACGGTTATGCCGAACTGGCGCAGCCTCTCGACGAGGAACTGCCGTGGTTCGTTCACGGTGTCGGCACCTGTCGGGCTACGTACCCCAACCCGTCAGACCGACTGGATTGCACGCCAGACCGTCTCGGGAGTCAGCGGCATGTCGATGTGCCTCACACCAAGGTGCGACACGGCGTCGACGACCGCGCTCTGAACCGCTGCGGTCGACCCGATGCTTCCCGATTCGCCAATTCCCTTGGCACCCAAAGGGTTTCGGGGCGACGGCGTCTGGGTGAACGTGCGCTCGTAGCTCGGGACCTCCATGGCCGACACGGCCGAGTAGTCGGCAAGGTTCGTGGTCTGCGGGTTGCCGTCATCGTCGTAGCGGAACTCCTCCATGAGCGCCTGGGCCACGCCCTGCGCAAGGCCGCCGTGGATCTGGCCGGCCGCCAGCAACGGGTTCACGAGGGTGCCGGCGTCATCGACGGCGACTATGCGGTCGACTGTGACATGGCCGGTCTCGGTGTCGACCTCGGTGACAACGATGTGGGTGCCGAACGGAAAGGTGGCACCGGTCTGGGAGAAGTCCGAGACACCCGTGAGTGCCTGATCTGAGGAACCTGCCAGATCGACCCATGACCTGCCCATGGCCGGGGTACCCGCCACATGGAATGTTCCGTCCTCGAGGACGATGTCGGCGACCGCCGCCTCGAGCTGGTCGGCTGCGGCCTGACGGGCCACCTCGACGAGCTTCTCGGAGGCGTCCGCCATTGCCGATCCCGCCAGCTGCACTGACCTGGACCCACCGGTGGTGTCCCCCGAGGGAACCACGTCGGTGTCTCCGTGGAAGACCTCGACCTGGTCCATCGAAACGCCAAGCCGGTCAGCGACCAGCATCGCCCAGGTGGTGACGTGCCCGGTGCCGATCGGTGTGGAACCGGTGATCGCCAGGAACGTCCCGTCGGGCCGCAGTCGAACCTCGCCGTACTCGCTTCCGCCGAAGCCCGTGATCTCAACGTAGGTGGCGACGCCTATGCCCATCTGGTGGCGGTCGCCGGCCTCACGGCGGCGCTGCTGTTCGGCCCTCAGCGAGGCGTAGTCGGCAGCGGCGAGGGCTGCATCCAGGGCGGCCTCGTACTCGCCCGAGTCATAGGACGTTCCGGTGCGCGTGGTGAACGGAAAGGCATCGGCGGGAATCAGGTTTATGCGGCGCACCTCGGCCGGATCCATGCCGATCTCGGCGGCGAACATGTCGACGGCCCGTTCGATGGCCGCCGTGGCCTCTGGCCTTCCGGCACCCCGGTAGGCACACAGTGGAGCCGTGGTGGTCGCCACCGACTTCGCTGAGAACTCCACCTCGGCGATGTCGTAGACACCACAGGCCAACTGCCTCGTGAACTCCGGCAGGAACGGACCCCACTTGGGGAACGCACCGCAGTCCTGCAGCACCTCGAGCCTGTAGGTCGTGATTCGCCCGTCGCGGGTTCCGCCCATGGTGACCCGCTGGTTCTGTGCCCGCCCGTGCACGTACCCGGTGAGGTTCTCGGTACGGCTTTCGGTCCAGCGCACGGGCCGACCCGTCAGGCGCGCCAACTGGGCGACCATTATCTCCTCTTCGGAGACCATCCCCTTGGCGCCGAATCCTCCACCGATGTCCTTCACGTGGACCCGCACGTCGGACTGCTCGAGACCCATCGCCCCGGCGACGCCGTCGCGGTAGTTATGGCCACCCTGGGAGCTGGCCCAGCAGGTGACCCGACCGTCCTCGAAGGTGGCTGCAGCGACACGGGGCTCGATTGACACCGCAGCAACGCGGCTGTTGACGATGTCGGCCTCGATGACGGCCTCGCAGGTCGAGAAGTCCACTGCCCCGGCAGACGGCAGCTCCCAGATCAGGTTGTGGCCGAGTTCGGGGAACAGGACGGTGTCGCCGGCCAGTGCCTCGTTCAGGTCAACGACCGCTTTCAGGGGCTCGATGTCGGCCCAGATCGCCTCGGCTGCATCGGCTGCCTGGTACGGAGTTTCGGCCAGGACGACGGCAACGGGCTCACCCACGAACCGGACCCGGTCACGGGCGAGGAACGGCCGCGCCATCTCGGACGGGTAGAAGCCCATGGGCGGTGGGCGGTCGTCGAGGCCGATGTCGGCCGCGGTGTAGACGGCCACAACGCCGGGCATTGACAGGGCGTCGGCGATGTCCACGGAGAGAATCTCGCCATGGGCGGCGGTGGACCGTACGAAGTGGGCATGCACGGCACCGGGCAGGACCACGTTGCCGACGTAGCCGCCCTGTCCCCGCAGCAGCGTGTCGTCCTCGCGCCGGAGAACGGCGTTACCGAGTATCGAGGTTCCGGTCTGGTTCTGGTTCTGGTTCATCATCACTCCACGGGGTATCGGTCAACGAGGTTACGTGCAATCACCATCTTCTGGATCTCGCTCGTTCCCTCGCCGATGATCATCAGGGGGGTGTCGCGGAAGTACCGCTCCACCGGGAACTCGGTCGTGTAGCCGACACCGCCGTGGATGCGCATGGCATCGGTAGCGATCTCGAATGCAGCCTCGGATGCAAACAGCTTCGCCATCCCGGCCTCGACGTCGACGCGTTCCCCATTGTCGGCTAGGCGGGCCGCGTCGTAGGTCAACAGGCGGGCCGCCTGCAACTTGGTGGCCATCTCGGCGAGCATGAACGAAATCGCCTGGTGTTGGATAATCGGCCTACCGAAGGTCTCACGCTGCTGGGCGTATGCGATGGCCGCCTCGAACGCCGCCTGTGCCACGCCGACTGCCCTGGCGGCCACGTTGATACGCCCCAGTTCGAGGGCCGACAGGGCGTAACCACGGCCGTGACCGAGGCCATCGTCGCCTCCGAGCAGGTTGGCGTGCGGGACGCGGTGGTCCACGTAGGACATCTCGACCGTCTCGAGCCCCCTGTAGCCGAGTTTGTCGATCTTCTTTGAGACGGTGATCCCCTCAAAGGACCCACCCGGGTCCTTCTCGACAATGAAACAGGTGATGCGGTCGTCGGGGGTGCGGGCCAGCAGCATCACAAGGGACGAGCGCATGCCGTTGGTGACCCACATCTTGGTTCCGTTTACGACCCACTCATCGCCGTCACGTTCAGCCCGACAGCGGATGGCCCCCGTGTCGCTGCCGGCGTCTGGCTCGGAGAGCGAGAAGGCAGCCCTGAAGCTGCCGTCACACATGCGGGGCAGGAACCGCTGGCGCTGCTCGTCGGTGCCGAACCGGCCGATCATGGTCGCAGCGATCTTGTGGGTGTTGAGGATTCCCGCCAGCGACATGTAGCCGCGGGAGAGTTCCTCGATTATTCGCGTGTAGGTCGTGACGTCGAGACCCAGGCCTCCGTACTCCTCGGGGATGGTGGCCCCGAACAGGCCGAACTCACACATCTGTTCGAACATGGCCTGTGGGAACTCGTCGGCAGCCTCGAACTGAGACACGCTGGGAACCACATCATGGTCGATCCAGGCCTTGATTGTTCCGACTATCTCGTCGGCCAGTTCCCGATCAGTGGCCATGTTCTCCCCTCCCTTGTGGCAGTCCGCGAACAGTACTGCTGCTGTCACCCCGTAGCGTTCCCGTGCGCCGGTGCCCAGCCAACCCAACGTCCACCGTCGCCCGGCGACCAAGCCTCAATATGCCCGTCCGACGATCGGGTTCACTGCGAGTACCTCGGTCTCGGCAAGGCCGGCATTACGATGGACCAGAGCATCCACGTAGGCAGGATCCTCCGTGAGCGCCAGGAAACTCTCTATGTCGGGATACTCGATTACGGCGACCTGGTCCCAACGACAGGGGTCGATGCCGACCGCCACGGCCTCGACCGGGCCGAACATGACAACCCGCCCACCCAGGTCCCCCACCCGCGACATGGCCACCTGGCCGTAACGGGTGTACGCCTCCTCACCGGTTCCCGTTGGCCCGTCCCAACTGTCGGGATACTCCGCAACTTCTCTGAACCTGAGCAGGTTCAGCATGTGGACCGGACCATGTCGCCCCACCCCTAACAGGGCCTCAAGTTGTGCACGGCTGGGCTCAATCGGCGACGTGGCGCCATTATCGGAATGGGCAAGAAGGTCGTTCATTACCGGTCCCCCGGATCGTGGTGCTGGGTTGCGGGCAGCAGGTAGTACCAGAAGTAGAAGCCCGCACCCTGTTCCTTCATCGCCACCCTCGCACGCTGAATTACGTCGCCGGCTGCGGTGTGGCCCACGAACCATGTCTCCGCCTGACGGGCGCCGGGCACGGCTTCGGTGAGGGAAAGTGCTGCCTCCTCGTAGAAGTTCCGGACATCTGCGGCGGCCTTCGTCGGGTCTCCCGGCAGGCCTACCTCCTGCCAGTCCTCCCCGTCGGCGATGCGGGCGAAGAGACCCACCACTGCGGGTACCTCCTCGGCAGCCACGACCTTGCCGACGGTCGACCGGCCGTATGCCTCGGTGCTCCGCTTCCATGCGGGGAGCAGGCCCCTGGCCTCAGCCTCGGCGGGGTGTAGGTCGCCGGTGTCGGCAGGTGGAATCGTGCACACAAGGGGAGCGTCCGAATCATCGGTGATCTCCTCGGGGAAGTCGACGAGCACAGGCCCCTCGGGCTCATCCAAGAGGGCGAATGCGGCGTCAAGGACGCTTGTCTGGAAGGCCGGATCCTCGGGGCGGCCCAGCGGTCGCCCGAGAGGGAACTCACAGTGGAGAGCCCGAGGAGGCCTCGTGGTCTCGACCTGCTGGCGGATGAGTGAGAGCGCCACGGTGGCTATTCCGGATGCCTCCAGGACCGATGCGAGCGTACCCACGGTACGCGTGCACAGAGGTCAAACGGGAGTCAGGAGCACGACGTCAACTCCGTCGTCCAAGAGCACACGGGCAGCGGCGGGCCCGGTGTCCAGCCGGATCGTCTCCAGGGTGTAGTCGATCTGGGCGCCCATGAAGGAGATGTGTGTGTCTGCCACCGAACCAATGACTCCTTCAGCGGCCATCTCGTCGAGGCGGTCGATCGGCAGCACAACGTTTGGGTCGACGATCCAGCCTGTCCTGTCGAAGTTGGGGCTGTAGTGGGACAGCACCAGGTCGTTGCGGTCGCGTGGCAGCACGGTGAAGGACTGGTCGCCCGGATTCCAGTCGGGCTGACCCTCGGCCCTGAGGCCGGCTGTGGTCACGACGGCTACCCGGCTCTCGGTGAGCGGACCCGGGGTGGTCCAGGGCACCTCGTCGAAGGCGTAGCCCTCAAGGTCGGCCAGCTCGCTCCGTATCAGTTTGTCGCCCATGGTTCCCGTCTCCTCGTACCTGTGCTGAGTATCACAGGGCCCGGGTCGACAGGACGAGACCGGAGGCCTCCGGCTCCAAAACCTGCAAGGCTTCGGCAATGACAACGGCGCCTTGGGGAAGCCAGCTCCGTAAGGCCGAGACCGCGATGGTGGCGAGTGTCGACTCGCTTGCCACCAGGGCCGGCGTGGACGTCATGGCCGCTGGTGGCAACGCCGTTGACGCAGCGATTGCCACAAACGCCGTACTGTCGGTGACCGCACAGCACATGTGCGGGCTGGGTGGCGACCTGTTCGCACTCGTCCACACCGGATCCGGGCCTCCAGCATGTCTAAACGCATCCGGAAGGGCTGGCTCCGGCGCGGACCTTGACGGCCTCCTCGCCGACGGCCTTACCTCCATGCCGCACCGGGGCGACATCCGGTCGGTTCCGGTTCCGGGGTGTGTGGACGGATGGTGGGCGCTCCACCAGCGGTTCGGCTCCATGCCGCTACCCGACCTGTTGGCCCGGGCCATCGACCTCGCTGAACACGGCTTCGCCGCCTCACCCCTGCTCGTAGGGTCGGCTCAGGCCGTGCAGGACATTCCGGGTGGTGGCGACTTCGCGGGATTGACAGCCGCAACGGATGTCGTGACACGCCCCGGTGTCGCATCGGTGCTGCGGGCCTTCTGCTCTGGTGGGCGAGACGGGGTCTACAAGGGACGGTTCGGCGATGAGTTGCTTGCCGTAGGCGACGGTGAGTACTCGGCCGCCGACCTCGATTCTCCCAGCGCCACCTGGGTTGACCCACTCGGTGTCGACGTCTGGGGACACCGGGTCTGGACGGTTCCGCCCAACTCACAGGGCTATCTGTCCCTGGCTGCCGCCCGGATAGCCGAGGGACTGGACCTTCCCCCCGAGGACGACCCGTTGCGTGCACACCTTCTCGTTGAATCGGCACGCCAGGCCGGGTTTGACCGACCCGATGTCCTGCACGAGCACGCCGACGGTCGATATCTGATCGACGATGACCGGTTGGTCCCACGTCGCGAGGCGATCAGACCGGATCGGGTGGCGACTCTGGGCGATTCCTGGCACGAGGGCGACACCATGTACATGTGCGCAGTCGACGGAAGGGGCATGGCCGTGTCGCTCATCCAGTCCAATGCGGACGGCTTTGGAAGCCACCTGGCGCTGCCCGGCCTCGGGGTCTTCCTGCACAACCGGGGGATTGGGTTCAGCACCGACCCGGACCATCCCGCCGGCTACGGGCCGGGACGAAGGCCTCCCCATACCCTGGCCCCTGCCCTGGTCACCCGTCCCGACGGGCAGCTACGAGCCGTACTGGGGACTATGGGCGCCGATGCCCAACCCCAGGTGGTCCTCCAGATGCTGGTGAGGCTGCTGGTCGACGGAGCCGACCCCGGACACGTGGTCGGCGGTGGCCGCTGGGTGCTGGCTGGTGGATCCGGATTTGGCACATGGGACGATGTCGGCTCCGTGGAGGTCGTGGTCGAGGAGCATGCGCCCGCTGACTGGGCGCGAGGCCTGGCGGACAGGGGCCACCGTGTACGGGTCGGCGAAGCCAACTTCGGCCACGCCCACTGCATCGAGGTCGTTGACGGTGGCCTTCGAGGTGCTGCCGACCCGAGGTCGGTTGTCGGTGAGGCCGCGGGGACATGAGGGGCATAACGGACCTGGGGGCTGCCCTGCGGGCATGATCATCGGATGAGCACCGAGAGGAAGACCTACCGGACCTTCGTGGTCGAGCGCGAGTTGGCTACGACCCGACAGGTCGCCTGGGACACCCTCCACGAGATGGTCCTCGCCGGTATCGGCACCTACGAAGCAGACGGTGACCCTCTCCCCCACGGCCTGGGCGCTGTGCTCTGCTTCAGCCTGGATGGCCTCGACCTGACCGAGACCGTCATCTCCTTTGAGCCGCCGTGGCGACGCGTGTACGAACTCTCGGGGGCTCCGGTGACCCTCTACCAGGGCACCACCGCCTTCGTGGACCAGGGCGACACGTGCCTCATGTCCTGGTCGCTGGTGATCGATCCACTGCCGGATGGTTTGGGAGACCCCTTCATTGCCGATGCGGAGAAATTCGTCACCGGGTTCGTTGACCGGCTAGAGGCGGTGGTCAAATCCCGAGACTGACGTAGACCGGAGGAACCCGTGAGAATTGCCATCAACGCCTCAGCAGAACTGATGCACGCCGATGTGGGCCGCCTGAAGGAGCATGCGGCGGCTGCCGCCGAGGACGGCTTCGCGGGCTGGTGGCTGGCCCAGACGGGCCTCATTGACGCCCTCACGGTGTTCCCGGCCGTCGCCGATGCTGCACCTGGAATCGAATTCGGGACGGCGGTCACCCCAACCTTTCCACGCCACCCAACAATGCTGGCCGGTCAGGCACTGACCACCCAGGCCGTGCTCGGGGACCGCAGCCTCGTGCTGGGAATCGGGCTCTCCCACAAGCCGGTGATCGAGGGTGCGCTGGGACTGTCGTTCGATAGGCCCATCAGGCACCTCATCGACTACCTGGAGGTGCTGATGCCGATCCTCGCCGATGGACGAGCCGATTACGACGGCGAGGCCTTCACGGCACACATCGAGTCCGTCCGCCCTACCGACCGTGTCCCTTCGGTGATGGTGGCTGCGCTCGGTGAACAGGCCCTCCGGGTGACCGGGCGCCGTACCGACGGGACGATCCTCTGGATGGTCGGGCCACGCACCATCGAGAACCACATCCGACCACGGCTGACCGAAGCGGCTGTTGAAACTGGCCGGTCCGAGCCGCGGATCGTGTGCAGCCTGCCCGTCTGCGTGACCGACGACGCAGAGGCGGTGCGTGACGCCGCCTCACAGATCTTCTCGATCTACGGAGAGCTCCCGTCCTACCGGGCGATGCTCGACAGGGAGGGGGTCGAGCACCCCGGCGAGGTTGCCGTGGTCGGCTCGGAAACCGAGGTGACCGCCCAGATCGCCGATCTGGAGCAGGCCGGAACAACCGATTTCGCCGCCCTTGAGTTCGGTAGGTCTACAGAGGAGTTCACCCGCACCAGGGAGCTCCTCAAAACCCTTGTCTGAACTCAGGGCCCGCAACCTGTCCTAACGGTCGATGGGGTAGGCGGTCCGATCACAGATAGGCCGAAGGGCGAAGCTGGACACCATCCGGGCCACCCCCGGGAGCTGTGCCAGGTGGGTCCGGTGCAGCGCCTCGTAGTCGGCTACATCGTTCACGACTACGTGTACGAGGTAGTCGAAGTCGCCGGCCATCAGGTGGCAGCTCATCACCTCGGGTCGGTCGGCAACCGCTGCCTCGAAGGCATCAAGTGTGGCCTCGGCCTGGCCGACGAGGGTTATCTCGACGAAGACGTCGGTGCCGAGGCCGACTGACGAGGGGTCGACCAGTGCTACGTAGCGGTCTATGTAGCCGCCGTCCTCGAGGCGCCGTACCCGTCGCAGGCACGCAGACGGTGAAAGGTGGACGGCCTCTGCCAGGTCGACGTTTGCGATCCGACCATCCTGTTGCAGAAGATCCAGGATGGCACGATCCACACCATCTAGAGCTCTCTCTGCATGTTCCATGCCTTCAAGGATACTTCTACACAACTCTGTTGTGTCAACTCTTATGAATGCGCCCAGCTCCACAATCCGGCAGCGCCCGGTTTCACCTAGCGTCTCCCCGATCAGGGGGCCCGACCGGTTGTCCCCGTGCCACCCACACAGAGAGACGATGCGATGGACATCGGAGTACCCGCAGAGATCAAGACCGCCGAGCGCCGCGTCAGCCTCACTCCCGGTGTCGTCGACGAGTTGACCTCGCGCGGCCACCGCGTCGTCGTCGAAAGCGATGCCGGCCTCGGCGCAGGATTCGGTGATGCCGAGTACAAAGAGGTCGGAGCGGCAATTGTCGACAGCGCCGACGAGGTCTTCGACACGTCGGAGATGATCGTGAAGGTGAAGGAACCACAGGCGGTGGAACGTGCCCGCCTCAAGCCACACCACACACTGTTCACCTACCTGCACCTGGCAGCGGATCGACCCCAGACCGACGACCTGCTGGCCAGCGGTGCCACGTGCATCGCCTACGAGACCGTCACCGATGACGCCGGACGCCTTCCGCTGCTGGCGCCGATGTCGGCCATTGCCGGTCGCATGTCAATCCAGGCCGGGGCGCACGCCCTCGAGGCCACCCACGGCGGTGCCGGACTGCTGCTGGGCGGAGTACCCGGTGTACGGCCCGGGAAGGTCGTGGTAATTGGCGGAGGCGTCGTCGGCGAGAACGCAGCAGAGATGGCGATCGGCCTGGGTGCCGATGTGACCGTTCTGGACCGCAGCCCCGCCGTGCTTGAAGGCCTCTCCAAGCGATTCGGTGGCCGTGTCCGCACGGTCTACTCGACCAGCGCCGAACTGGAGGCCTCGGTCCTGGACGCCGATCTCGTCATCGGCGCCGTGCTTGTCAAGGGAGCCAAGGCGCCACGGCTCGTTACCCGCGAAATGCTCTCACGCATGCGTGACGGGTCGGTTCTCGTCGACGTCGCTGTCGACCAGGGCGGCTGCTTTGAGACCACCAGGGCAACCACCCACACCGATCCGACCTTTGTCGTCGACGGTATTGTCCACTACTGCGTCGCCAACATGCCCGGCGGCGTGCCCCGCACCTCGACGCTCGCTTTGTCGAACGCAACGCTCCCGTTCACGCTGGCCCTGGCCGAGCAGGGAACCAGTGCAGCCCTTCGTGGCAACCCCCACCTGTTGAACGGCCTGAACGTCTGCGCCGGCGTCGTCACCGACAGGGCTGTCGCTGACACCTTCGACCTCGACTTCGTGGATCCCCTGGCTGCCCTGAACCTCCGCTAGTCACACCTTGGCCTACCGGTGGGCCGACCACCGGTAGCGTCGACACATGGCCGATTTCCCAACCGATGTGCTCGTCGTAGGTGGTGGAATCATCGGTCTGGCTGCCGCCGACGCACTCCAGCTGCGCCTGCCCGGAATCAGCATCACGGTCCTTGAGAAGGAACCCGAGGTGGCTGCTCACCAGACGGGACACAACAGCGGGGTCCTGCACGCCGGCATCTACTACTCGCCCGGCACCCGTAAGGCAGACCTGGCCGTCAGGGGCATCGAGAGCATGGTCGACTTCTGTGTTGACAACGAAATCGCCCACGACCGTTGCGGAAAGCTGGTTGTGGCAACCACCGCTGACGAGATCCCGCTGCTCGACTCCCTGGCCGCCCGGGCCATGGCGAACGGGGTGCCGGCGTCGCGACTCGCCCCTGAGGCAGCGTGTGAACTGGAGACAAACGTCGCGTGCGTGGCCGCACTCCACGTGCCCTCAACCGGGAGGGCCGACTTCGTCGGCGTGGCGAACGAACTGGCTCGGCGGGTCACCTCCCGGGGTGGATCCATCCGAACAGGCGTCAAATACCGACGGGCGGCGCTGGTCGGCGGGAACTGGCTGGTCGACACGTCAGACGAGCCTGTGAAAGCCCGGTACCTGCTCGGCTGTGCAGGCCTGCACAGCGACAGGGTGGCCCGCAGGTCGGGTACCGACCCGGCTGCCCGGATCGTCCCCTTCCGTGGCGAGTACCTGGACGTGACCGGCCCTTCGGCAGATCTCGTGAGGGGGCTCATCTACCCGGTGGCCGACCCGCGCCTTCCGTTCCTGGGGGTCCACCTGACACGAGGGCTGGACGGACACGTCCACGCAGGTCCGAATGCCGTCCTGGCAGCGTCCCGCGAGGGTTACCGCTGGCGCAACGTGTCGCCACGTGACCTCGCCTCAACCCTGGCCTGGCCCGGCACCCTCCGGTTGGCTCGGCGCTACGGACGGGTCGGCCTGGCCGAGCTGGCGAGGTCTCTCAGCAGGCGGAAGTTCGTCGCCTCTGCGCAGGCCCTGGTGCCTGAGCTGGATCCGGACGACTTCCAACCTGCTGGCGCGGGTGTGAGGGCCCAGGCGGTCGACGTACACGGCAACATGGTTGACGACTTCCACCTGGTTGCCGGAGACAGGTCGCTGCACGTGATCAACGCGCCATCACCCGCGGCCACCGCCGCCCTCGAGATCGGGAAGCTGGTGGCAGACCAGGTGGCTGTAGACCTTCCCCACAGGGCCAGTTGAAGTCCCAACCTGACCCGTAGCGCCGGATCCGGCGATTGGATAGCGTCCCGCCGCGAGTCGGCCTGTCCCGGGCCCGTGTCCGGGGCACGAACCATGAGGGACCAGATCAGGATGTCCGAGCCAACACAGAACCAGCAGTACGACGCCATCATCGTTGGCGCCGGAATAGTCGGTGCAGCGGTCGCATTCGAGTTGGCCAAGAAGGGCTACCGGACCCTCAACGTCGACAAGCTGCCCACGTCGGGTTACGGCTCCACAAGCAACTCGTGCGCCATCGTGAGGGCCCACTACTCGACCTACGACGGCGTGGCGATGGCCTACGAGGGCTTCGGCTACTGGAAGGACTGGTCCGGCTACCTGGACTCCGACGACGAGCGCGGTCACGCCATCTACATGCAGTCGGGAACGGTGCTGTTCATGCTCGAGGGTGGCCACCACGAGAAGGTGCTGCCGCTGTTCGACCAGGTGGGTGTGCCCTACGAGGTCTGGGACAACGCCACCATGGCCGAACGTGTGCCCTTCTTCGAGCACGGAACCCATGGCGATCCGACACGCCCAGAGGATGACCGCTTCTGGGCCGAGCCAGAGGGTGAACTTGTCGGGGGCCTCTTCACCCCCGACTCGGGATACGTGAGCGACCCGCAGCTGGCAACCCACAACCTGCAGCGGGCAGCCGAGGCGAAGGGCGCCACGTTCATGTTCAAGGCCGAGGTGGCCGAGGTCCGCCAGGCTGAAGGCCGGGTAACCGGCATCATGCTCGCCGACGGCACCGAGGTCGACGCCCCCGTTGTCGTGAACGTGGCCGGACCGCACTCGTTTGTCATCAACAAGATGGCGGGCGTCTACGACTCGATGAACATCAAGACGAAGGCACTGCGGCACGAGGTGCACCATGTCCCGTCACCGGCCGGCATCGACTTCGAGAGCGAGGGCCTCCACACCTCGGACTCCGACCTTGCCATCTACGTGAGGCCCGAGTCGGGCAACAACATCCTGATCGGTTCGGAGGACCCACCATGCGATCCGCAGGTCTGGGTGGATGACCCCGATGACTACGACACCGTCGTGTCCGATGAGCAGTGGAACGCCCAGGTGCTACGGCTTGCGAGACGCATGCCGAGCCTCGGGGTCCCAAACGAGAAGAAGGGCATCGTCGACCTCTACGACGTGTCCGACGACTGGATTCCCATATACGACCGCACCGACCTCGCTGGCTTCTACGTGGCAATCGGTTCCAGCGGGAACCAGTTCAAGAACGCTCCGGTAGCCGGCTACTGCATGGCCGAGCTGATCGACGCCGTCGAGAAGGGCCACGACCACGACGCCGACCCGCTGGTGGTGACTGGCCTGTTCACGGGCCTCGAGATGAACATGGGCTTCTACCGGCGCAACCGGGAGATCAACCCCAACTCGTCCTTCTCGGTGAACGGCTGAGGCCGGCACCTGCTGAAATACCAGGCGAGGCCCGTTTACACTGTCCTCAGAAGTTGATATACTCTGTATCAAGATTTCTCAGTGATATACGCTGAGCATACTGAGACAGAGGTACAGCGCATGACAGAACCGGCCCCCGAGAACACACCCAGGCCCCTAGAGATCTGGGGCCGCGACCTCACAGCCGAGGCCCGCGAGGGCAGCCTCGACCCCGTCATCGGCAGGGACGACGAGATCCGGCGGGTCGTGCAGGTCCTCTCCCGACGCCGCAAGAACAACCCCGTGCTCATCGGCCAACCGGGCGTGGGCAAGACCGCCATCGCCGAGGGGCTAGCCTCGCGCATAGTCGAAGGCGATGTTCCCGGCTCGCTGCGCGACCGCCGGGTCATCGCGCTGGACCTCCCGTCGCTGATCGCCGGAACCTCCCACCGCGGCGAGTTCGAGGAACGCCTCAAGGCGGTGCTGGCAGAGATCGACGAGTCCGACGGCGAGATCATCACCTTTCTCGACGAGCTCCACACCGTCGTCGGTGCCGGTGCGGCAGAGGGTTCAATGGACGCCGGCAACATGCTCAAGCCGATGCTGGCCCGAGGTCGCCTCCGCATGATCGGCGCGACAACCCTCGACGAGTACCGCAGGCACGTCGAATCAGACCCGGCCCTGGAACGACGCTTCCAAAAGGTAGTGGTCGAACCGCCCGACACCGATGAGACAATCGCCATCCTGCGCGGCCTCAAGGAGCGATACGAGGTCCACCACGGTGTACGCATCCAGGACGGCGCCCTGATTGCGGCCTCAACCCTGTCTGACCGCTACATCACGGACCGCTTCCTCCCCGACAAGGCCATCGACCTGATGGACGAGGCGGCCAGCCAGCTGCGCATCGAGATCGACTCGGTTCCCACCGAGATCGACATAATCGACCGGCGCCACCGCCAACTGGAGATCGAACGGCTGGCCCTCTCCGAGGAATCAGACGACGAGTCCGTGGCACGCCTCGTAGTCCTCGACTCCGAGCTCTCCGACCTGGAGGAGGAACTCTCCAGCCTGCGGTCAAAGTGGCAGACCGAAAAGGCCGCCATCAACGACGTGCGTGCCCTCAAAGAGGAGTTGGAGGGCCTGGCTCAGGCAGTCGAGCGTGAACCCGACCTGGAGCAGGCGGCCGCACTCCGCTACGGGCGTATCCCGGAGTTGGAACAGCGGATTGCCGAAGCCGGAGAGGTGCTCGCCGCCTGTCAGGGAGACGACCCCATGCTCCGTGAAGAGGTTCAGGCCGAGGACATCGCAAGGGTCGTGGGCGCCTGGACCGGCATCCCCACAACCAGGTTGCTGGCGACGGAGGCCGACCGCCTCATGCACCTCGAGGGCGTGCTCTCAGAGCGGGTTATCGGTCAGAGTGAGGCCGTATCGGTGGTGTCCAACGCCCTGCGCCGCAGCAGGTCCGGCCTGTCCGACCCCGGCCGGCCTCTCGGAAGCTTCCTCCTTCTGGGTCCCACCGGCGTCGGAAAGACCGAGTTGGCCCGCACCCTCGCAGACTTCCTCTTCGACGACGAGCGCTCTCTCGTGCGGATCGACATGAGCGAGTACCTGGAACGGCATTCGGCCTCCCGGCTCATAGGCGCCCCTCCCGGCTACATAGGTCACGAGGACGGCGGACAGTTGACCGAGGCCGTGAGACGCCGCCCCTACTCGGTGCTGCTCCTCGACGAGGTGGAAAAGGCCCACCCAGACGTGTTCGACGTGCTGCTGGCACTCCTCGACGACGGCCGCCTCACCAACGGTCAGGGCCGCACCGTCGACTTCTCCAACACCGTGGTGATAATGACATCCAACCTGGTCGGAGATCCGCTGGACGTATTCAAGCCCGAGTTCGTCAACCGGATCGACGAAATCGTTCGCTTCAACGAACTCCGGCCCGAGGACCTGCGCCTCATCGTGGACCGCCAGCTCGACATCCTGGCCGAACGGCTTGCCGAGCAGCGCATCACCCTGGCCGTTGACCCAGAGGCAAAGGACCTCCTGGCGGAGGAGGGCTTTGACCCGGCATTCGGAGCCCGACCCCTGCGCCGGGTCATCCAGCGCCGGGTCACCGACCCGCTGGCAATGCGTCTGCTCGACGGCGGTTACGACGAGGGAGACACCGTGTCGGTCGAGGTCTCGGAGGACGACCTGGTGCTCAACTGACAGCCAGGAGACCCACGGCTGGTCGTCAGGCCTCCACCACCCGGGTCTTGAACATCTTGTCGGTGACCCGCTGATTCTGGTCGTCCCAGAGAGGCCACAGGTAGTCGATCAACTGGAAGACGTTGATGACGCTGTTGATCAGGCACGGCACCAGCCAGCGTCCCAGGCCCCTTGCACCCCCGGGGGCCTCGCCTGTTGCAACGTCTACGAGCCGTATACCCAGCCTGCTCTTGCCAGGGGTGGTTCCGGTGATGCCCTGGCGCCAACCGAACTTCCAGCCGGCCCAGACCATCATGACCAACCAGAGGACCACACCGATGGCAAACAGAAGCCAGCCGATGCCGGACGAGTCGGACCCGGTCTCCTCGCCAAGAGCGAACGCGAGGCCGACGACGAGCATCACCGTCGGGACTATCGCTGCCAGCATGAAGATGATGATGTCGACTATCAGCGCCTTGGCGCGGCGCCACCATCCAGCAGGAACACGAGCTTCCGGGTCGATGCCGGAGCCGGGGGGCGGGGCGGGGTTGAAATCAGTCATCTCGGAAACTCCAGTCGTGTACGTGGCGCCATCGCCACCCGGTCAAAGGGAAGTCGCTGCAACCGAGGATACGGGCCCTAACCGACTCCAAGTATCTCGCCGGCCAAGTCAACCAGATCCTGTTTCGAGTGGCCTTCGTAGCGCTCGTCGGCGAGTTCCGCGTACGCAGCGCAAAGGGCATCACATGCAGGTCCCTGAATCAACTGGTCGGCCATATCGAAGAGGATCCCGTCCTCCTTAGCGATGTGGGACGTGATCAACTCAACGAAACCCGAGGCCGCCGTCCTGAGGGCCGGCTCAGCATCACGATCACCATCACGAGCCTGTCCGACCAGTTCTCCCATGGACCGCACCAGCGCCCGGCCCTGCTCGTGTTCACCGAGCATCACCCCCACCGGGCCCGAGTCCGGCGACATGCCGCATGCCTCAAGCGCAGGAAACAGGATGTTCTCCTCTTTGGCATGATGACAGGCATCGGCGAAGAGTCGGAAGAAGGTGACACACCGGTCGACGGTGTCGATGCCTGGTGGCCCACCGGGAACCTCCACGGCGAGCACCCGATCCAGTACGGCTGCCACGGCCAGGATGAGTTGGTGTTCTTCGCGTAGCAGGGCGGTGGGTGAAGGCATCTGGTCGGTTATCACGTCCGGGTCAAACTAGGACTGCCGCTACCTTGGCCACAACCTCTGCCACCTGCACCGTTCGGATCACCAGACCTCAAGGAGCACAGTTCAGGCCCCTTGACAGGACATGCGGATATCCGTACAGTATTAACCGACCGGTCAGTCGGTCGGTAGATGAACGGAGCCCTCCTTGCTCACAACCCAGACCCGGTCAGAGGCCACAGCAGCCAGGATCATCGCTGCCGCCAAGAGCCTGTTCGTCGCTCGCAACTACTCCGATGTCACCACCGACATGATCGCAACGGCGGCCGAAATCACCAAGGGTGGCCTTTACCACCACTTCGCCAGCAAGGAAGACCTCTACCTGGCGATGATGCTGGGTGACTTCGAGGACAAGCGCCGCCTGTTCGAACAGGCTGTTGCCAAACCCGGCACGTGCAGAGACCGTCTGACCCAGCTCACCAGGGACTACCTCGAACTTCCCCACGAAGAGCGCGAGTTGACCCACCTGGTGCGACGCGACGTCAACACCTTTTCCGGGAAGGAACGCGACAGCCTCATCAGCGCATACCAGAAGGCCCTCCCGGCCCAGATCGAAACCATCATCAACGACGGGATCAGGGACGAAGAGGTGGCGGCCTGCGACGCCAGGATCCTGGCATGGTCCTTCGTGGCCCTCGTGGAGGTCGTAATCGGCCAGTACGCCGAGGTGACCCTCGAAAACACCGAAGCCCAACTCGAACACGTCCTCGGCCTCTTCTTTGGCGGGGTCTCGATCACACCCAAAGGCGAACCGGCATGAACCCGACCAGCACGACAGTCTTCGGCGAATGGCATGGCAAGTCTCTCGACGACGCACTCCTGGAGTGCCGCGACATGGTCGAATCCCCGGACTTCGAACCAGTGGCCCGCTGGCGTGAGTCCGGAGGCAAGGTGGTCGGCCACTTCCAGGTTGTCTTCCCAGAAGAAATCGTCCACGCAGCCGGGATGCTCCCCTTCAAGGTGCGCGGTGCCCCGGTAGAACCGAACCTGGCGGATTCACACTTCGGCTCCTACCTCTGTTCGATACTAAAGACCTCGCTCGAGCTTGCACTGGACCAGAAAGTCCAGCTGGACATGTTCGTATCCCATCCGATCTGCGACGCAGCACGCAACCTGGCAGCAATCTGGGGACGCAACTTCGACTACCCCTGCCAGATCCTGTACCTGCCACAGAACCCCAACTCGGCCGGAAGCATCGATTACCTGCGCCACGAATACGACAGGATGCGCAGGCTTGCCCAGGATGTCTCCGGCAGGGAGATCACAGACGACGACCTCCGCTGCTCTATCGCAGTCTTCAACGAAAACCGCCGCCTCATGCGCGACCTCTACGACATCAAGAGGGAAACCCCGTGGCTGATCGCCGCCGAGGACGCCTACGCCCTGGTGGCCCTGGCCGGGATGATTCCCCGCGAGGAACACAACGACCTACTGGCCACCCTGCTGCCCCTGGTGCGTGAGCGCACCACCAGGCCGGAGGACCGGATCCGTCTGGTGTTTGAGGGTGGCTTCTGCGAACAGCCACCATTCGATCTGATCCGGATGCTGGGGCGCACCTCCTACCTGGTCGACGACGACCTGCTCATCGGGCTCCGCTGGATCACCGACGACGTACCGACCGACGGTGACCCCCTGTTGAACCTGGCCGAGGCCTACATCGAACGCTCCTCCTACAGCCCGGTTCAACACGACCTGCGCAAACCAAAAGAGAAGATGCTCATCGACCGGATCAACAAGGCCGAGGCGGATGCTGCAATCCTCGCGGCCGCCAAGATGTGTGAGCCGGGCCTCGAGGAACAGGTCGCCTACACGCACGCACTCGACGACGAGGAAATCGCCTACTTCGTAAGTGAGTTCGAAGAGAACATGAGTTCCTTCAGTCAACTCGAACTCCAGGTCGAGACCTTTGTCGAACACCTGTTGTTCGCATGACCAGGTACGCCACTCACCGGAGGTGGACATGACAACTGAACAGAGCGGGCAGGAACTGGTAGGACGGGGTAACCGCGAGGGTGCAGCCCTGTTCAAAGACTGGTTCACCGAACTGGACCAGACAGCAGCCAACGGCGGCCAGGCCGCATACGTCTTCGTAATGGGAAGCCTCAACGAGATCCTCAAGTCGTTTGACCTCCCCGTTGTGTTCCCCGAGATCAACTCACTTCAGACAGCCGTCCGTCGCGTCGCCCATGAGTACCTCGACGAGGCAGAGGACTACGGGTACTCACCGGACATCTGCGGCTACGTCAAGGCCGACGTGGCCGTGCAGTTGCGCGGCGGTCAGCATCCGATGGGCCAGATACCGCCACCCAGCCTCACGGTGCTCACGAACGCATGCAACACCTACATCAAGTGGGCCGAGATCTGGGAGCGCATGTACGAAACGCCCACCTTCACGATCGACATTCCCGGCACCCGCCAGGCGGGTACTCAGACCTGGCAGGGAGCCGCCGACTTCGAAGCCGACCGCAGGTACATCGAGGTCCAGTTGACCGAGTTGGTCAGCCTCTGCGAGGAGGTGACCGGCAAGAAGTTCGACATCGACAGGTTCCGTGAGGTCCTGGGACACGCCAACACGATGAGCCGCTGCTGGAATCGGATACTGGAGCTCAACAGCGCCAGGCCTGCCCTCTTCAACGCCGTCACCGATGGCACCATCTTCCTCGGGGTTGCCAACGGCTTCAGGGGAACGGAGGCAGGCGCCCGCTACTTCGAACGTCTCGTAGAGGAGATGGAGTACAAGGCCGCCAACGGAATCGGCCAGACGATCGAGGAGAAGTACCGGCTGTTGTTCGTAGGTGTGCCCTGCTACCCGATCTTCCGCCGATTCAACGAACTGTTCAGTGAGTGGGATGCCACCTTCGTCAACTCGACATACCTCTGGTTCGCGTCGGGCGGAACCAACCGTGGCTTTGAATACGACCTCGCCGACCCGTTGGCCAGCCTCGCCGAGGGAACACTGGTCTCCGTCCGCGATGCCATGGACTCCATGTTCCACCAGAACGAGATCCTCGCCGACATGATCACCGACTTCGACGCCGACGGGGTCATCTACCACCCGATCAAGAGCTGTCGAACCGTCTCCACCGGACTGGCAGACGGGCGCCGATACCTGACAGAGCAGATCGACATCCCGACCCTGTTCATCGAGTCCGACATGATGGATCGCCGGGTGGTCTCAGAGGCACAGATGAAGAACCGGATCGATGCCTTCTTCGAAGGCCTCGAATCGCGCAGACAACATTCCCTGGCCGGAACCTGAATGTGAGGTAACCACAATGTCATATGCAGCAGGAGTCGACGTCGGCTCAACCCAGACAAAAGCCATCATCATCGATGAGGACCGCCAAATCGTGGGTAGGGCCCTCCTCGACACAGGCGCCAACGTGATCCAGGCAGCGGAATCCTCCTATACGGCCGCCCTCAAAGAGGGCGGCATCGACGAAGAGGAGGTCGATTACGTCATCGGAACCGGATACGGCCGCTTCCGGGTCACGTTCGGCAACAGCCAGGTCACGGAGATCAGTTGTCACGGCCGGGGGGCGGTGCACCTGTTCCCCGAGACCAGGACGGTTGTCGACATGGGCGGCCAGGACACCAAGGCCATCTCGGTCAACGCCAAGGGCGAGATCACAGACTTCTGCATGAACGACAAGTGCGCCGCGGGAACGGGTCGGTTCCTAGGCGCCGCGGCCACAGCCCTCGACATTCCCCTCGACGATCTCGGACCCGTATCCCTACAGAGCACGAAGGCGATCAAGATAAGTACCACTTGCACGGTCTTTGCCGAATCCGAGGTACTTGCATGGATCGGCAAGGGCAAGAAGATCGAGGACATCCTCTGGGGGGTCCACAGTTCGATTGCCTCCCGTTCGGTTGCACTGATGCGACGCGTCGGCCTCGACGATCAGATCACGTTCACCGGTGGCGTTTCACGCAATGAGGGGATGGTGAAGGCACTCGAAGAGCGCCTCGGCACCTCTCTCAACATCAGCGATGACTGCCACTACATGGGAGCGGTGGGCGCTGCCATGTTCGCCATGGACCACGTGCTGACCGGGCGAACCCCCGTAGGCAGCGGTGCAGGGGTGGCGTCATGACGAACACGGCCGGGATCGACGTCGGATCCACCTACACCAAAGCCGTCATCCTGGCCCAGGACGGGACGATCCTGGGAAGGGCGATGGGACCCACCGGATTCCAACTTCGCCAGGTGGCACGCACGATCTACGACCTGGCGCTCGAGGATGCAGGGCTGGACGAAACTGACATCGCCTACGTGATCGCCACAGGAGCAGGTCGCCACCAGGTCGACTTCAAGGACCTGCACGTGACAGACCTGACCGCATGTGCCCGTGGTTCCATCTTCTTGTTCCCCGGTACCCGCACCATCCTGGACGTGGGCGGACAGACGATGAAGGCGAGTCGGGTCGACGAATCGGCGAAGGTCATCTCGTTCCGGCTGAACGACAAGTGTGCCGCCGGCACGGGCGCCTTCCTGGAAAAGACCGCCCGCTACATGGGCTACGAGACGACCGAAATCGGTGCCCTGATGACCACCTCGAAGGGTTCGGTACCGATCTCGGGGGTATGCGCCGTCTTCGCTGAGTCCGAGGTGATCAACCACCTCTCGTTGGGAACGGCGCCAGCGGACATCATGCAGGGCGCTATCGAGTCGCTGACAAACCGGTCCGTACAGTTGATGAAGCGGGTACGGGCCGAACCGGAATTCACCCTCATCGGTGGAATCCTACGGTTCGAGACCATGAGCAGGCTGGTGAGCGACATACTCGACTCCGAGGCGAACGTCCCCGATGCCGACATGGTCCAACATGTTCAGGCTCTCGGCTGTGCCCTCCTCGGACATCGACGGCTCGAGAAGATCGGGGCCAGGGGCGACGTGCCGGCCACGGCGGGAATGCAGGCATGAAGGAGACAGAGGTCTCCGAGCCCGTCTACTGCTCGGAGGGCATCAGGGTGCTCCGTGCCCATGACCTCAAGGCCAAAGGCTGGGAGCAACGAACGGTCGGTGACCGCACCCGGATCGAGGAACTCAGAGGTCTCTACTCGGCCCTCGGGTTCGAAACAGCCACCACCGAACTGGACCCGTCCACCTTCGGTGAGGCCTGCACCACCTGCGCCGTCTCGGCCTGTTCCGGGTACGTGGCACTGTTCACCAGGGCAGGGAAGAGAGACGGCTGATACCAGCCCCGAGGGCCCGGGAAAGGAACCTCAGCAGTTCCGCCACTGCGGCGGGCGCTTCTCCATGAAGGCCCTGATGCCCTCGACGCCATCGTGGGTAGGTAGCAACTCCTCCACGTAGAGGCGCTCAGCCTCGTCCAGCCTCTCACCAACCTCGACCTGTCGCTGACCCCTCGCTGCCCGCGTCGCCAGCCGGAGCGAATGGGCCGACCGGGGAACGAAGTGTGTGTCAACGAAGGTGTCGACCGCTTCATCCAGGCCACCCTCAGGCACAACCAAGCTGACTATCCCCAGCCGGAGGCCGTCGTCAGCGGTGAGGCTTCGACCGGTCAGGAGCACATCCTCGGCCACCCGGGTCGGTAACAGAGCGGTGGCTGCCGGCGCCAAGACCCCGAGTTGGATCTCAGGGCTGGCAAGGATCGCACCGTCTTCTGCGATCACGACGCCACACGCCAGGACCAGCTCCAGGCCACCTCCGAGGCAACTGCCCTGGACCCCGGCGACCGTGGGATAGGGGAAACCGACAAGGTCACGAATGACCCCACCGAAGGCAGCCAGCATCTCGGGTGCCGTCTCGGGGAGGTGCTCTTCGACACTGGCTCCGAAGCAGAAGTGCCTGCCAGCTCCACGGATCACCAGAACCTTGCCGTCTGCGGAGTCCGCTGCCTTCTGGATGGCAGGGCGGAGTTGTCCACAGAGCGCAATGTCGATCACGTTCCCCGGGGCCCTGTCGAGCGTGATCGTGTGGACCGCTCCGTCGGCCGAGACGTCATGGTGAATCCAGGTGTCGCTCATGAACCCGTCTTGTACTGGGGTGAGACGGCCCTGACGAGGTCGTCACCCCACATCTCCCCGGCAGCGAGGCGCTGACGCAGACCTATGAAGTCGACCTCCCGGCCGACCTCGCGTGACCCGCGGTGGAACGCCTGGAAGCCGGCCCGGGCCTCGGTCATCATGTTGAGCGACAGCCAGGCCCGGTTGCTCTCACGGTTCTTGTCCCAGTACTCGAGCTTCTTCTTCCGGAGCGACTCGATTGTCTTAAGAGTGCAGTCCGGCATCGTGTAGAGCAACTTGGTCACGACGGTGTCGATGCCCTCGTCGAGCAACTCGAAGTCGACGATTCCGGACTTCAGCAGTGCCTTGCCGGCTGCCAGGTCGTCACCCTGCTTCGACTCTCCGTGGACGATCCTGCCCCACTCGTCGAGGTAGCGGTCGGTGACGACCAGAGGGTTGGGAACAAACTCTCCGTCCACCCTGAGTACCGGGAAGATGTCGTTGACGAGACCCAGCCTCAACGCCTGGTGGGCGCTCCACGGATCGCAGAGGACACAACTGGCCATCGCCTCACTCCAGCCCACATACAGGTCAAGAAAGTCGGTGGACCCACCGTCGGGCGCCGAGCCGTGCTTGGGACCGGCCTGGCCGAACCTTGCCAGGTCGGCAGCCAGGGTGAAGTCACACGCCATCCCGATCTCCTGCCCACCACCGATCCTCATACCGTTGACACGGTTGATGACCGGCTTGTCACACGACAGGATCGCCGAGACCATGTCGTTGAAGAGGCGCATGTACTGGCGGTACTCATTCGGTTGACCCGCGTAGTACTCGGAGTACTCCTCGGTGTTGCCGCCGGTGCAGAACGCCCGATCGCCGACACCGGTAAAGACCACGGCAACCGCGGCGCGGTCCACCGATGCCCGGCGGAAGGCCAGGATCAGGTCCTTGACCGACTCCGTCGTATAGGAATTGAGTTGATCGGGATTGTCGAGGGTGATCCAGACCGTGTGGAGGCCCTCGACCATCGACCCGCCGTTGTCAAACACCGGCCGCTGCTCGTAGAGGATCTCGGTGAATTCCCTGTTGGGATCCAGGTCATGGCTTACAAAGTCCATTGCATTGCACCTTTCATCTGATTGGGGTCGTTTCTCATGGGACGAGGATCGTCCGCCGGGGATCACTCCGACCGTGCGCAGCGGCCAGGACTGATTCGAGGTCGCCCATAGGAACCTTCCGGGTGAAGGGAAGCAGGTCCACCCTTCCCGAGGTGACCAGGTCGATGGCCTCAGGGTAGAGCTCTGGCGGACAGCCCCAGCTGCCAAATGCCGTGGCATCAAATGCCATCAGGTTCGACAACCTGATGGAAACCTTCTCCCGCGTGAATCCAACCACTGCGAGTGTGGCGGCGGGACCGAGCAGGCCAAAGGCCGTCTCCTGCCCGGGCGGCGTGCCAGAGCACTCAAAGACCTTCCAGCCGGTGGGCGCCACACCAGACGACCTCGCATGCTCCCGAACCCTGTCGCGTACATCCCGTGGTGAAAGACCCCGTGCGTTGACCGTTGCAGCCGCCCCGTGGGCGAGGAGGGGTTCAAGGTGGGCATCTTCTATGTCCACAGCCACGACCGTTGCGCCAGATGCCGCTGCGATCTGCACCGCGTAGGTCCCGACACCACCTGTTCCGACCACGACAACGAAGTCACCCCCGGCGACCCCGGCCCGACGTACCGCCTGGAGCGGCGTCGTAACCGCATCGGCCACCACTGAGAGGTCGGCCAGGTCATATCCGTCGGGCAGACCCTCGCAGGTGAAGATTCCTGTGGCCGGGACGGTCACGTGGGTGGCAAATCCCCCGTCCATGTCGTTGCCGGGCATCTTCTGGTCGCTGCAGACGTTTCCCCGACCGACTGAACACATGTCGCAGGATCCACAGGGAATGACGGCGGCCACCAGGACATCCCTGCTGATCCAGTCACGGGCTCCCTCCCCCGCCTCCAGGACGCGGCCGCTGATCTCGTGGCCGAGCACGAGGGGCAGGTCGGCGCGAGTTCTGACAGACCCGTCCAGGAACCCCAGGTCGGTATGGCAAACGCCACACCCGGCGACCTGGATCAGGACCTCGCCGTCCCCCGGCTGCCTGGCGGCGCCATCGAACCTCTCGAGGGGCCGACCCGCCTCGACCATCTGCCACGAGTACCGGTCGGTACGGGCCTCCATCATTCTTCCTCCCGAGATCGTCTAGCCATCGTCTGCCACCAGGTCACGTAGAGCCCTACCTACGAAGACCGGGATCATCCACTTCCGGTAACGCGAACCCGTATCGGTGTTGTCCTGAGGGCGAACAGGGCCCGAGGCGATGTCGGCTGCCTGCACGATCACCTCTTCGGTCAGCCGCTGGCCGATGAGGAACTCCTCGGCCTCTGTGGCCCGTACCGGAGCCGGCGTTACCGCCCCTATGACGATGCGCACCTCGAGGCAGGTCCCATCCGGGTCAAACCGGCCGGCGGCGGCCACACCCAGGAGGGGGAAGTCGATCGATCCACGCCTGCGGAGTTTCCGGTAGGTGGCCCGTGTGCCACCCGACGGCAAGAGGAGTTCAACGAGGATCTCCTTGGCAGACTTGGTGTGACAGGCGATCCCGTCATCGTGGTACAGGTCCTCGACCGGGATGATCCTGTCTCCATGCACGCTCGTGAGCCGCACTGAACCACCTAATGCGATGGCCACGGGTGCCAGATCCGATGAGTTGATCGCCCAGCATCGATCACCTTGTGGGGCCACCCAACAGGTCTCGCCACCGTCCTTCAGGCAGTGGCCGCTCGCCTCTCTCCAGGTCTCCGGCATGTCGATGTAGTTGCATCGGGTGTCGAGGCAGAGGTTCCCGCCGACCGTCGCCGTGTTGCGGATCTGGGGAGAGGCGATGCTCGCAGCAGCGGTCGCCACGGCCGACGGAACCACCTCAGAGGTCGCAAGGTCAGCCAGGAGCGTCGAAGCGCCGATGACACAGTTACCCGCTGCATCGACGCGAACGCCTCTCATTTCGTCGAGCCCGGACAGGGAGACGAGCGTGGTCGGAACGGCCTGCCGGCGTTTCATCTTGGGAAACAGGTCGGTACCGCCACCTACGATCAACGACGATCGCCCGGGGTCGGAGAGCAGCCTGGCCGCTTCATCGACCGTTGCCGGGGCGACGAACTCGAAGTTCGGGAGCCGCATGGTCATGGGGCTACAAACCCCTCAGGCGGTTCGACCCGCACGGGTGTTCCGAAGTCGAAATCCGGTACTGATTCCGGACCGAACCTGCCACTCCCGCCACGGGCAAGGTCGCGTATGGCAGCCATGACCCTGTCCGGGGTGATCGGTACCTCGTCGATGTAGACGCCGAGGGCATCGTGGACGGCGTTGGCGACAGCAGGCACCACCGGGAGGAGAGGGCCCTGTCCGACCTCCTTGGCACCGAACGGGCCCTCAGGGTCAACCGACTCAACGATGATGGACTCAACTGGTGGCATCTCGAGGATGGTGGGGATCTTGTAGTCGAGCAGGCTGGGCCCCCTGTGCAGGCCACCGCGGAAGGCCTGCTCCTCGAGCAGTGCCTCGCCCAGGCCCATGTAGACACCGCCCTCGATCTGGCCTTCGACCAGCAGGCTGTTGATCGCCCTGCCCACATCGTGAGCCAGCCAGACCCTCTCCACGACAACCATGCCGGTATCTGCATCACACCTGACCTGGGCGACACATGCCGAATAGCTGTAGGCGGGAGAGATGCCGACGCCCGATCCCTTGTAGGGACCGGCCAGTTCGGGTGTCCGGTAACTGCCTGACTCAATCAGGGGCCCTTCGGTAGCTATAGCCATGCGAACCGCCTCGGACCAGTCAGGGCCGGTGGCCGGGTCTCCGGCCACTGACACCCGGCCGTCGGCGAGGACCAGGTCCGATGGGTTGGCCTCAAGCTTCTCGGCCACGGCCCGGACCACGCGGTCCCGGACCTTCCCGGCCGCTTCCACCGCGGCGTTCCCAGCCATGAAGGTCACCCGGCTGGAATAGCTCCCGAGATCCACCGGTGTCAGATCGGTGTCGGCTGTCACCATTGCCAGGTCCGATGGTTGGAGACCGAGTACTTCAGCCACCACGGTCGCCAGCATCGTCGTCGACCCCTGACCGACATCGGTGGCCATTGAGTAGACCGTCACGCCGCCTCCCCTGTCCACCTTCACCTGGACCTCGGACTGGGGCATGTCGTTCCAGTAGATGGGTAGGCCCGCTCCCGACATGTAGGCACCAACAGCGAGGCCCAGGCCCTGGCCGTGTGGAAGCCGACCGTGCCTCGCTGTGAAGTCGGATGCCCCGGCCACCTTGGCAATGCAGTCGCGGAGGCCGCAGCTGGTGATGCGCAGGTGGTTGACCGTCGACGAGTCAGGTTCCACGGCGTTCACCAGTCGAATGCCGACGGGATCCATGTCCAGATCCTCCGCGGCCCTGTCCAGCTGGCACTCGACGGCGAACCTGGGCTGCGGTGTGCCGTGGCCCCTCTTGGGCCCACACGCAGGCTTGTTGGTGAAGACCCGTACACCCTCGAAGCGGTAGCTGGGGATCCGGTAGGTGGTGGTCTGGAGGGCACCGGTGTAGTAAAGGGAGACGATCCCGTAGCTGCTGTAGGCACCCCCGTCGAGGAACGACCTGAAGTGCATGGCGGTGATGCGACCGTCGGATGCAAAGCCCGTTCTCACCCACATGAGCACCGGGTGGCGTCCCCTGTGGGCGTAGAAGACCTCCTCCCTGCTGAGGTTGATGCGGACAGGTCGCCCGGTGAGGATCGACAGTTTCGCTGCGACGAACTCGTGGGAGAACGGTTCGGTCTTCCCACCGAACCCACCCCCATTCGGCGTTGCCACCACCCTGATACGACCGGCGGGGAGCTCCAGCACCCTCTCGAGGGAGCGGTGCAGGTAGTGGGGAACCTGGGTGGACGACCACAGCGTGAGCTTCCCGGCAGCATCGTACGAGGCCAGAACGCAGTGGGTCTCCAGTGCTGCGTGGGTGTTCCCGCTGTAGTGGAACACGTCCTCACGGATATGGTCGGCGACACCGAATCCCTCATCGACGTCACCGAACTCGAGCGCCACCGACCTGTGGACGTTCCGGCCGGATCCCTCACCATGGATGAGCGGGCGGTCCTCTGACAGGCCCTGTCCCAGGTCCACCACCTCTGCGAGGGGCTCGTAGTCCACCTCGATCAGCGAGAGCGCCCTCTCGGCGATTTCGGCATCGTCGGCGGCCACGGCGGCCACGGGATCTCCCACGTAGCGCACCCGGTCCATTGCCAGGGCGTTCTCGTCCTGGCTGACCGGGAGGATACCGTAGGTAATGGGCAGGTCCGAGCCGGTGATGACCGCCCTCACGCCGTCGAGGGCCTCGGCCCGACTGGTGTCAATGCCGACAATGAGGGCATGCGGGTACGTGCTGAGCAGCTGTCGCCCGACCAGCGTGCCGGGCAGGGTCAGATCGTCGGCGAAGCGGGTTGCGCCCGTCACCTGCTCCATGGAGTCGACGCGGGGAAGGGCGCGCCCCAGAACGTTGTGGCCGGTTCCCATCAGTCCTGGGCCCCAGTGGCTGCCTCAACCGCCTCGATGATCTTGTTGTAGCCGGTGCAGCGGCAGAGGTTGCCGGCGAGGGCCTGCCTGATGTCGTCCGGTCCCGGGACCTGGACCTCATCGAGGAGAGCCCGGGCCGCCAGCAGCATGCCGGGTGTGCAGTAGCCGCACTGGGCGGCACCCTTTTCCGAAAAGGCCGTCTGGAGGGGGTGGGGGGTCCCGTCCTCTGCCATGCCCTCAATGGTCGTGATGGTTCGTCCAGCAACCTGTACAGCCAGCACCAGACAGGCCAGCACGGGCCGACCATCCAACAACACGGTGCAGGCTCCACATTCGCCCAGGTCGCAACCGTGCTTGGTCCCAACCATTGCCATGTCCTCGCGCAGTACCTCAAGGAGGGTGCGGTGGTCAGCAGTCAGGATCCTGTGTTCCACACCATTGACCTGAAGGGAAAGGACCTGTTCTGTCATCAGCTGCCACTGACCCCGGAGACGGAAGACCGACGGATGAACGCCGTACCCTCGGCAAGGCGACGGGCTGTTCGATGGAAAACGGCCCGGTCGACCGTCCAGTCGCTTCCGTCAGGCATTACATCAACCTGGACCGGCATGACACCGCAGGGATGCCCGATCCGGATCTCGCCATCTCTCTGCTGGCCGGCAACACCGTGGACCGTCGTGCCGGGCATACATGCCGCCACCCCGGTGCATGCAGCCAGGGTCCCCGGGTAGGCCTTGTGGGGAACCGCTGGGCGACCTCCCACAACCCGGGCAATCAGGTCGACCTGGTCGCTGCCAACCGGGCCGCCTGTGGTGTAGTTGGTGTAGTCGGCCGATGGGGACACGACCGCTGGAACTGGAGTCAGGCCGTCGGTTGCGATTCCGAGCAGTTCGGCTGCCGCCTCCTTCACCGCTTCAATGGCCGCCATCTGCTCCGCGATGAACTCCTCTGGCCCCTCGGTTCCAGCCATTCCAACCTCGGCTGCAGAAAAGAACACCGTGAGGTTGGCCAGGTCCATGATCGTAGCCCGGATGGGGCCGATGGCCGTGTCGAGTACGTCAGCCACTCTGCCCGTGGGTAGGAGTGACCCGGTGATGCCGCCGGCGGTCTGACCGAAGTCAAGGGCGATGGGGGCACCGGTTCCGGGCACGCCATGCACCACATGGTTGCCTTCGACCGCGGCGACACCGTCGATCACCGGAACCTCGGCGACAAGAACCCTTCCGGTGTTGGTGTTGTGTATCCGCACACTCGTGACGGGCCCCACAGGGGTCACGAGTCCCTCGTCCACGGCGTAGGCCCCGACCGCTGCTGAGATGTTCCCGCAGTTGATGTCGAAGTCGACCACGGGCTGGGCGACGCTCACCTGGGCGAAGGTGTAGTCGAGGTCGGCATCGGACCTTGTCGGGGGATCGATAATGGCGAGTTTGCTGGTCAACAGATCCGCACCCCCGAGGCCATCCACCTGACGGGGGTCAGGGCTGCCGAAAAGGGACAGAATCGCTGCATCCCGCCCACCATGATCCTCAGGGAGCACGCTTCCGGTCAGGAAGACCGCCTTGCTCGTTCCACCCCTCATCAGGACAAAGGGAAGACGGATCTGCTCCCCCGTGCTGCCAGTCAGCGGACCAGAACCTGGACAGTGCACGCCGCACCCTCGATTCCGACGGCCTTGCCTCCCCGACAGTGGGCCACGCCCACCCTGGCTCCCTCGATCTGGCGATCACCAACCTCGCCACGCAGTTGCCGTACCACCTCGACGACCTGAGCCACACCCGTACCGCCCAGGGGATGGCCCTTACCGATCAACCCCCCACTCGGGTTGATCGGAAGCCTGCCACCGATGTCGGCCTCGCCGCGCTCCACAGCCGCCGGATAACTTCCCTGCTCGAACAGCCCGAGACCCTCTACCCGCAGAACCTCGGCGATGCTGAAGCAGTCGTGGACCTCTGCCAGGTCGACGTCACCGGGTCCGATGCCGGCCCTTTCGTAGGCATCTTGCGCGGTAGCCCAGGTGAGCGGTTCGAACGTCATCGAGACCGGTTCCACGTCGACCGAGCCGGACCGCAGGGCCGATGCCGCCAGTCGAACTGCCCTGTCTCCGCCGTACTTCCGGAGTGCCCTGTCACTCATGACGATCACCGCTGCCGCCCCGTCGGTAACCGGTGAGCAGTCATGGAGGTTGAGCGGATCGGCGATCGGCCGCGATTCCAGCACGTCCTCGATGGTGATCGGTGTCTTGAAGTGGGCCAGGGGGTTGCGCGCCGCATTGGCCTTGTTCTTGACGGGGATCAGTGCGAGCTGCTCACGGGTCATCCCGAACTCCTCCATGTAGCGGCGTGCCCGCATTGCGTACACGCCGGGCATGGTGGCCCCGACGGCCGCCTCCGGATCGCTCGGATCCGGCGTCAGCGCCCCTTTGAACCTGGAGGTGAGGTGTTCGGTGCCGATCGCTGCGACTACGTCGTGCTCCCCCGCCCGAATGGCGAGCGATGCCTCCCGGATGGCGGTTGCTCCGCTGCTGCAGGCGTTCTCGACGTTGGTGAGCGGTAGGCCCGCGAGGCCGACCTCAGCAAGGATCCGTTGGCCTGTGACCATCCCCTGGAACACGTGTCCGCAGTAGGCAGCCTCAACGGCCCGGGCATCGATGCCGGCATCGGCAACGGCATCCAGCAGGGCCTCGGCCCCCAGGTCGGCGGCATCCCTGTCGGGGTGTCTGCCGAATCGGGTCATCCCGACCCCGAGGATGTGGACGTCAGTCACCTTCGACCTCGCATGGTTGGAACCTGTAGCCGGTGAGTGGATTCCCCTCGTCATCCTCTCCGAACGGTTCAAGGGACAGGACCAGCGGCATACCGATCCTCATGTCCTCGAAGTCGCACCCGGTTATCTGACCCATGATGCGGACGCCTTCGACGAAGTCCACGTAGCCCAGTGCGTAGGGGACCTCGAACTCTGGCGTCGACTGCCTCACGATCGAAAAGGTGTAGAGGGTTCCGGTGGTCGAGAACCGAATCGTCTCCAGATCGCTTCCGAGGCACCCGGCACAGGCTTCCCGAACCGGAAAGAAGTGGGCGTCACAGGAGCTGCACCGGCTACCGAGCAGGTGGCCGGCCCCGTCGGGGCATACCTCCAACTCGTTCGGTCGAAACGAGGCCTGTGTTTCCGCTCCAGTCAACGTTCCTCCTCTGTCTGGTCTGAAGGCTGGCGCCGGGCAGGAACAGCCGTCCGGCCGTTCGGTCGTCCATCTGTACACCTGAGTGTCCTCCCCTCTGGACAGTTTCGTCAATGAGGTGACTGCCTCATTTGTCTGATCCATCGGCGCTACCAGCCTGGTCGAGATCTGGGGTGACACCGTGCCCAGGTAGCTGGACCTCACCAGGCCATGTGGTGTGTTCGCATCAGAAAAATGAGGCAAGGGCAGGATTGTCATGGGTGGCCAACGCTGGGACCCTCTACATAGAGCGTCCGACCGGTCGGACGGCCAGTTCTGGATGGGAGGTGTCTTGGAACACGAGGAACAGCCCGACGAAAAGAGGGACAGGTACCTCCACGACTGGAACCTGACCGGAGAGGGCGACCTGCAGCGACCCACCACCGTGGAGATCGACGACGAGACCCTCCGCGACGGCCTGCAGAGCCCATCGGTACGGCAACCCAGCCTGGGCGAGAAGTTGGAGATCCTCGGTCGCATGGGGGAACTCGGTATCCACGCCGCCAACATCGGCTACCCGGGGGCGAGCGCCACGATGCTCAACCACGTCATCGCACTCGCCGAGGCCACAGGCGGTACCGACCTGGCGATCCAGCCGAACTGCGCCGGTCGCACCCATGTCGCTGACATCCTTCCGATCAGCGAGGCCCAGCAGCGCTCCGGCGTCGCCATAGAAGCCGCCCTCTTTCTCGGCTCCAGCCCCATCCGCCAATACGTGGAGGGCTGGGACCTGGACTTCCTGATCCGGACAACGGTGGAGGGAGTGACCCTTGCCCGCCGTGAGGACCTTCAGGTCATGTACGTCACCGAGGACACCACGCGGGCACGGCCCGAAGCCCTACGAGCCGTCTACACCGCCGCCATCGAGGCGGGAGCCCGTCGAATCTGTCTGGCCGACACGGTTGGCCATGCCACGCCATGGGGGGTGAGGGCACTCGTCAAGTTCGCCAGACAGATCGTGGCCGACAGCGGCGAAGACGTGAAGATCGACTGGCACGGTCACCGGGACCGGAACCTCTCGGTAATCAACTCCCTGGCTGCCCTGTCAGCCGGCGCAAGCCGGGTCCACACCTGCGGCCTCGGTATCGGTGAGCGGGTTGGCAACACCCCGACCGAGACCCTCCTCGTGAACCTCAAGCTCCTGGGCTGGCTGGATAACGACCTCCATTCCCTACCCGCCTACTGCGACACGATCTCAAGGGCGACCGACACGCCGATCCCCGAGAACTGCCCTGCCATCGGCCAGAACGCCTTCCAGACCAGCACCGGCGTTCACGCCGCAGCCGTGCTCAAAGCCATGCGGACCGGCGACACCTGGCTGGCCAGCCGCATCTACAGCGGAGTCCCAGCCGACGAGTTGGGACGCGAACAGGAAATCACGGTCGGTCCTATGAGCGGGAAGGCAAACGCCGTGGCGTGGCTCACGAGGCACGGCCAGTCCTGTGACGAACCATCCGTGGACAAGGTGCTGGCTGCCGCCAAGGCCTCCGACCACGTCCTTTCCGAGACCGAGATTCTGGAGCTCTTGAGCGAGGTCGGCGCACCATGAGCATCGACACGACCGCCGATGTCGCAGCGGACCCGAAAGATGAGAGTGAGATCAGGCCAGGCGTGCTCCTCTCTGGCAACGAGGCCGTGGCCCGCGGGGCGGTAGAGGCCGGGGTACTGGTCGCCGCCGGCTATCCGGGAACGCCGAGTACCGAGATCCTGGAATCCATTGCGGACCGCGATGACATCGACGTCCGCTGGTCACCCAACGAGAAGGTGGCACTGGACGTGGCCCTCGGCGCATCGCTGGGCGGGGTCAGGGCACTGGCCACAATGAAGCACGTCGGCCTCAACGTGGCTTCGGACACCTTCATGACCACCGCATACACGGGGGTCGGGGCGGGCCTCGTAATCGTGACAGCCGACGATCCGGGCATGCACAGCTCGCAGAACGAACAGGACAGCCGGGCGTTCGCCCGCATGGCGGGGGTACCCCTGCTCGAGCCTGCTGACAGTTCCGAGGCCCGCGACTTCACGGCGCTGGCCTTCGCCATTTCCGAGGAGTTCGACACGCCCGTTCTCATCCGGACAACCACCCGCGTATCACACAATCGGGGCCTGGTGGATCTGGGCCCCAGAACCGAACACCCTGTAACCGGCTTCACCAGTAATCCAACCAAGTACGTGATGATTCCCGGCTTCGCCCGGCTGCGACGGCCCGAGATGCTGAAGCGACTCGAGTTGCTCAGCGACTACGTCGAGGCCAGCCCCCTGACCGTCGAGTCAGGTGGCAACACCGGAATCGGGGTGGTCACGTCGGGCATCGCCCACCACTACGTCAGGGAGGTACTTCCCGACACCAGGATCCTCAAGTTGGGCATGAGCTACCCGATACCGACTGAGCGCATCCGCTCCTTCGCCGAATCGGTGGACCGCCTCTTCGTGGTCGAGGAACTGGACCCACACCTGGAGCATGACCTGATGGCCGCAGGCATAACCGTGGAGGGAAAGGCCTTCTTCCCTCAGGTTGGAGAGTTGAGCCCCGATGCCGTCCGACGCGGTTTCGTCGCTGCAGACATCCTGCCCCCGGAACCCACTGTCGAGCCAGCTCCACCGACGGTCACCAGACCACCGCTGATGTGCCCCGGATGCCCACACACGCCACCATTTCTGGCCCTGAGGCGACTTGGCGCAGTCGTAACCGGCGACATCGGCTGCTACACGCTTGCGGCCCTTGAGCCACTGTCGTCCATGGACACCTGCGTGGCCATGGGAAGCAGCATCGGCATGGCCGTCGGGATGGCCGCATCCGGTGGAGCGGGAGGGCCCGTAGTCGCGACTATTGGCGACTCGACATTCCTGCACGGAGGAATACAGGGCCTGATTGACGCGGTCTACAGCCAGGCAGACATCACCGTCCTCATCCTGGACAACGGAACCGTCGCCATGACCGGCGGTCAGGAACACCCTGGAACCGGCATCACGCTCCAGGGAGCCGAGACGACACCGGTGGACCTGGTCGCACTGTGCGCGGCGCTGGGCGTCCGGGACGTGAAGGTGATCGATCCATACGATCTGGCCGCCACTTTCAGCGCCCTGGAGGGTGCGACCACGAGCCCCGGCCCATCGGTGGTAATCACCAACCGTCCCTGCGTAGAGGCACCCACCAAGGTCAGGGACAGGCCCTACGAGGTTCTGGCGGAGGCCTGTACGGCATGCCAGGCCTGCATGACCGCCGGCTGCCCGTCGATCGTCTGGAGCGACGAGACCTTCGAGGGCAGGCGAAAGGTCGTGATAGACCCGGTCACGTGTACCGGCTGCACGCTGTGCGCACAGATCTGCCCACCTCTCGCAATCATTCCGATTCCCGATCCGGTACCTGAGGTGCCAGAGCATGTCTAACAAGTCGAGGGGTCTGCTTCTGGCCGGTGTCGGCGGCCAGGGTGTGATCCTGGCCGGGATGATCGTGGCCGACGCACTGGTCCGGGCCGGCCACGACGTCAAGCAGAGCGAGGTCCACGGCATGGCCCAGCGGGGCGGCTCCGTCTTCAGCCACATCCGCTGGGGATCCAGCGTCGACAGCCCCCTCGTTCCGCTCGGGAGTGCCGATGTGCTGGCAGCGTTCGAATGGGCCGAAGCCCTGCGCTGGGTCGAATACGTGCGCGAAGGCGGGGCCGTGGTAGCCAACCTGCACAGGATCGTCCCTCCCGGTGCCTGCACTGACAGAAGATCCTGGTCCACCCTCTACCCAGGCATCGATACCGACCTCCTGAGCAGCCGTACCCTCAAGAGTCGCCTGATCGACGCCTCTTCAACCGCCGCCGAACTCGGCAACATCAGGGCCGCCAACAGCGTGATCCTGGGCTCGGTGGCCGCCTTCATGGACATCGAACACACCCACTGGGAGGCTGCGATAGAGCACCTGGTGCCAAGGGGCACCGAGGAGGTGAACCTGGCTGCATTCCGGGCCGGCTGCGACGTTGCAGAGGCGTCCGTACAGCGGAGGCCACCCGACCCGGTGGGCTTCCCGGGTCCCCACCAGATCGACATCAGACACGACTGGTGCAAGGGCTGTGACATCTGCTCCCGAGTGTGCCCCGAATACTGCCTTGAGGTGGACATCGACGGGGCGCTTGCAATCGTTGACGCAGAGTCCTGCACCGGTTGCCGGCTGTGTGAGATGTTGTGCCCCGACTTCGCCATAGCGATCAGTCCTCCACGCGATACGGCCTCCCTGAAAGAGCCCGTGCCCCTGACCGGTGAACAACTATGAGCGGGGCGAAGCTGGTCCAGGGCAACGAGGCCTGCGTCCGAGGGGCACTGGCAGCCGGATGCAACTTCTACGCGGGCTACCCCATCACACCCTCATCGGAGATCGCCGAGATCATGGTCCGGCGCCTGCCTGACGCCGGCGGCGTGTTCATCCAGATGGAGGATGAGATCGCCTCGCTCGCAACCGTCATCGGAGCCTCCCTGGCCGGATCAAAGGCGATGACGGCCACCAGCGGCCCGGGTTTCTCCCTGATGCAGGAACACATCGGATTCGCCACAATGGCCGAGGTCCCGTGCGTGATCGTTGACGTGATGAGGGGTGGCCCCAGCACGGGACTCCCCACATCACCCTCTCAGGGCGACATCATGCAGGCACGCTGGGGTACCCACGGCGACCATCCCGCAATCGTGTTGGCCCCCTCATCGGTAGGTGAGGTCTTTGACCTTACGGTGAAGGCCTTCAATCTGGCCGAGCGCTTCCGCACCCCCGTCATCCTCATCTACGACGAGATCATCGGACATACCCGAGAGAGCGTCGTGTTGCCGGACCGGGTGGACATCGTCGACCGGTCGCGGCCCAAAGGCAACCCATCCACCTACCAACCCAAGGCTGCGGCCGCCAACGGTGTACCCCCCATGGTGGCCTTCGGAGACGGCTACCGGTTCCATGTGACCGGACTGACCCACAATGAACACGGCTTTCCAACCACCGACCCGGGAGACACCGAGGTCCTCATAACCCGGATCCACGACAAGGTCTACGACCATCAAGACGAGATCAGCGCCGTCGAGGAATTCATGCTGGACGATGCCGAAGTGGCCATCTTCGCCTACGGGATCGTAGGGCGGTCCGCCCAGGAGGCGGTCCTGAGGGCCCGCCGGGCCGGCATGAAGGTCGGCCTGATCCGCCCACTCACGCTCTGGCCCTTCCCCTACGCGCAGGTCGCCGATGTGGCAGCCGGTATCGACACGCTGCTCGTTGCCGAGATGAACCTTGGTCAACTCATCGGCGAGGTGGAACGGGCGGTGGCCGGCACGACCGAGGTCATCGGCCACCTGCGTGCAAACGGTGAACCGATCACACCGGCCGACCTCATCGCCGCGCTGCCTGACCCTGCAGGAGCCAGAACGTGACCGACGTGAGAGACCATCTCCGTGAGTGGGCGATGCCGCATGTCCTGTGCCCCGGATGTGCCCACGGCATCGTATTGAGGTCGTTCCTGGAGGCCGTGGACCAACAGGGGATAGACCCCGACAAGCTTGCAATGGTCGCCGGCATCGGTTGCAGCAGTCGCCTAGTCGGCTACGTGGACTTCTGCACCCTGCATGGGACGCATGGAAGGGCACCCGCCTTTGCCACCGGCCTGAAGTTGGCCCGCCCCGACCTGGAGGTCGTCGTGATAACCGGCGATGGAGACGGCCTGGCCATCGGCGGCAACCACCTGATCCACGCAGCCCGCAGGAACATAGACATAACCGTCCTACTGCTCAACAACTCCATCTACGGGATGACCGGCGGCCAGGCTGCCCCTACAACCCCCGCCGGGGCGGTGGCCTCCACCACACCAGCCGGAAACAGCGAACCCGACTTCGATGCCTGCCGGTTGCTCCTCGGTGCCGGAGCATCCTTTGTGGCCCGGGTGCTGGCCGCCACACCTATGGAGATGACCAAGGTCATGGTCGAAGGCATGAAACACCGTGGCTTCTCGTTCATTGAGGTGATCAGCGACTGCCCCGAGTACTACGGGCGCTACAACAAGGTCGGCGGTGGCGCTGACATGCTCACCTGGATGGCCGGCCGCGACCAGAACGTGACCGGCCCCCTGTCCTCCAAACAGTTCGTCAGCCACGTACCCTCCTCAATCCCACCGCCGGGGATCACAACGGGGATCCTCTACTGTGAGGAGCGACCCGTATTTGCCGGAATCCGCGGAGACGACTGCAATGGGTCGTAGCGAGTTCCGTATCGCCGGCGCCGGTGGCCAGGGGGTGGTCACGGCCGGCCGGATCCTGGCAGAGGCAGCGATCCTGTCCGGATCCGAGGCCATCCACAGCCAGGTCTACGGACCCCAGTCCCGTGGGGGCGCCAGTCGCTCCGATGTGGTAATCGCCACCGAGCAGATCGGCTATCCGTTGGCCGAACAGATCGACCTCCTCGTGGCCCTCAGCGGCGAGGCCTGCTCCAGGTACCACCCCGAACTGATGGAACACGGCCGCCTGGTGGCCGACAGTCGTTGTGCCCCGACCAGCCTGGGTGTCAGAGACCACCAGTTCCCGATCGTCGACACCGCCCGTTCCATCAGCGGCGGTCACCTGGTCAGTGGGGTTGTGACCCTGGGGGTACTTCAGGCCCTAACCGGAGCAGTAGAGACAGATGCCTTGGATCGGGCAGTGGCCGACAGGGTCCCGTCCCGACATCTGGAGATGAACCTGAAGGCACTGCGGGCCGGTGCCCGACTCGTCACGGGCGGCGTGTGATGACCAGCCCTCCAACCACCAGGAATCACATCCTCCAGGTTGCCGCAGCCCTGTTCAACCAGAGAGGGTTCAACGGCACCAGCATGGCAGACCTTGCAGCCGCGGTGGGCGTCACCAAGTCCAGCCTCTACCACCACTTCCCCTCCAAGCAGTCCCTGCTCTCGGAGATCATCGACCTGACGGTGAACCGGGTCACCCCCCTGCTGCGTGAGGTGGCCGAATCCGACCTACCGGTGGTGGAACGGCTCCACCGGGCGATCCGCCAACACACCCTTGAGGGGATTCGCGACCAGGATGCCCAGGCCTGTTTCATGGAGGAGGGTCGGTACCTGGCACCGGACTTCATGGCCGCCCACGTAGCGCTGCGCGACCGCTACGAGTTCATCTTCAGGAACATGTTCGAGGAGGGAATCGCATCGGGCGACTTCCTGGACCGGGACATCAGCCTCACCGTGAAGGCGGTGCTGGGCATGTGCAACTCGGCGGTTCGCTGGTACCAGCCGGGCGGCGACCTGACCCCCGACGAGATCGCCACCCAGTTCGCCGACCTCGCGGTCCGTGGAGTCACCAGTGGACCCGAGACAACCATGGGTGGGGCAGGTTGAAAATGGGTGGACCCCTTGAGAACATCACCGTGCTGGACCTCTCACAGGGAGCAGCCGGGCCGACCTGTTCGATGTACCTGGGCGACCTGGGTGCCGATGTCATCAAGGTGGAACCACCGGGAGGCGAATGGGGACGGGGTCTGGGTCCGCCGTTCGTCGAGGGCGTTGCCGCCGCCTTCCTCGGAATGAACCGCAACAAGCGCAGCATCGTCGTCGATCTGAAGAAGCCGGACGGACCCGAAGTCGTCCTCCGGCTGGCCGAGCGCTGCGACATTGCTCTTGAGAGCTTCCGTCCCGGCGTGGCTGACAGGCTCGGCACCGGCTACGAGGCGATGGCGGCACGCAATCCACGCCTCATCTACGCGGCCATCTCTGCCTTTGGCCAGACCGGCCCCTGGCGGGACCGACCCGGAGTCGACGGCGTGGCACAGGCAATGGGCGGGATCATGAGCGTCACCGGAACCGCCGATGGTCCACCGGTGAAGGTCGGCGTACCCGCAGCCGACATGGCCGGGGGTGTGTTCGCATCGCAGTCAATCCTGGCGGCCCTGTTCTCGCGGGAGAGGACCGGTCAGGGACAACGTGTCGACGTGTCCCTTCTGGACTCCCTCCTCACCTACCAGGTCATCCCCCTCTCCATGTTCCTGGCCGACGGACAGGCCCCCACGCGGCTGGGTAGTGCCGCACCGTACGCGGCGCCGAATGAGGCGTTCGCCACCAGCGACGGCCAGCTGATGGTCGCTGCCTATACGCCGACCCGGTGGCCAGCCCTCTGTCGAGCACTGGGCCAACCAGAGCTGGCGACAGATCCGCGCTTTGACACCAACGAGAAGCGCGTCAGGGCAAGGCCGGAACTTCGCGATGTCCTGGAACCGCTGTTTCGCACCAGGACTACCGCTGAGTGGACCGTCGCTCTTGACGACGTCGATGTCATCTGCGGCCCACTCCTCACATACCCGGAACTGGTGGCTGAGGAACATGTCTCCCAGGGGGACTCGTTGGTCACCGTGCAACACCCTGCTGTGGGAGATGTCCGTACCCCGGTGTTCCCCGGTCGACTTTCGCAGACACCGTGTGATTTCACAGGGCCACCGCCCCCGATCCCCGGTGAACACACAGAGGCGATCCTGGCCGAGAACGGCTTCGCAGACTCCGAGGTCGTAGAACTGCTCCGGAACGGGGTATTGGGCGATAGCCACGAAAACGAACCAGTCCAGAAGAGGAGACAACGGTGACCGACGACCAGGCAACTGTTGATGAAGGTGAAACGGTGCTCTACGAGAGAGACGGTGCGGTCGGGATCCTCACCCTGAACCGACCAGAAGCCCTCAACTCGATGACCGTGGCGATGCTGGAGACGATGTCCCACATCCTCGACGACGTCGAGACCGACCCGGAAACGCGGGTGCTCATCGTGACCGGGGCAGGAGAGAAGGCCTTCTGTGTTGGTGCCGACCTCAAGAGCCGGGGCAGGGAGTTCGAGGCCGGCCTGATCCATGATCCACTGGGCATCCTCGTACGAGACGTGTTCGGTCGTCTGGAAGACCTCCACCTGCCGGTCATCATCGCTATCCGCGGCTACGCCCTGGGCGGAGGCCTGGAACTGGCCCTTGCCGGCGACATCCGGGTGGCGACTGAGGGGGCCCGCCTGGGATTCCCCGAAGCCAAGGTGGGAAGCCTGCCCGGTGCCGGTGGAACACAGCGGGCCACCCGGCTGATAGGACCCGCCTTCACCAAGGAACTCATGTTCACCGCCGACCACGTCAGCGCCACAGACGCCCTGCGCATGGGCCTCGTCAACCGCGTGGTGCCTGACGGTGATCTCATGGAGGAGGCGCTGGCGCTGGCCGCACGGATCGCCGGTCGCGCCCCACTCTCCCACGATCGGGTAAAGGCACTCGTCAACCGGGCCAGCGAGACCGACCTCGAGACCGGCCTGGAACTGGAAGCGACGAGCCATGCCGTTCTGCGTGCCAGCGAGGACCGAGATGAGGGGATCCAGGCCTTCATAGAGAAGCGACCACCCGAGTTCAAGGGACGTTGATACCGACCAGGAGGTAACAGTCATGGGTGTTTTGGACAGGGTTGCAATAGTCACAGGCTCGGGTCAGGGCATCGGTGAGGGCATCGCAAGGGTGCTCGCCGCAGCCGGGGCGAAGATCGTGCTGAACGACCTCGGCCCGGAGAAGATCGACGCTGTGGCAGCCGACCTCGTGCTTGCCGGACTAGAGGCCACCGGCCACACCGCCAACGTCGCTACTGCCGAGGGTGCCGAGAGCCTCGTGGATGCCGCACTCGACGCGTACGGCCGGGTCGACATCCTCGTGAACAACGTCGGCATCGCCAGGGACGGCTACCTGGCGAAGATGAAGGAAGAGGACTGGGACGCAGTGATAGAGGTGAACCTGAAGTCGCAGTTCCTGTGCTGCCGGGCGGTGGCCCCCCACATGATGGAACAGGAATCAGGTCGGATCGTGAACATCACGTCACGTGCATGGCTGGGTGGACCCGGACAGACCAACTATGCGGCCTCCAAGGGAGCCGTCGTGAGCCTGACCCGCTCACTCGCCCTGGAGATGGCCCGTTACGGGATTACCGCCAACTGCATCGCCCCTGCGCTCGTCGACACACCTCTGTTCCGGGGGCTCAAGGAGGATGTGCAGGAGCGCCTGATAAAGACCATCCCGGCCCGACGCATAGGCACGCCCGAGGACATTGGCAACGCTGCACTGTTCCTGGCATCCGACGAGTCCTCCTACGTGACCGGCCAGACGCTCTACGTGTGTGGCGGTCGGAGTCTGGGAGCCGGATGAGGGTGGGTGCGGCACCGTGGGTATGAACCTCGCCGAGCGCATCCTTGCCCGCGCTGCCGGACGGAACCAGGTGGCCGCCGGGGAGTTCGTCATGGCCGAGGTCGACCTGGCCCTCCTGCACGACATCTTCGCCGCACAGGTGTTCGACCTGCTCCGCGAGGTCGGCGTGGACAGGGTGTCGGATCCAGATCGGACAGTGGTAGTCATCGACCACCTGGTACCAGCCCCTTCCACCGCCGCTGCGGAACTCCACCAGAAGATCCGGGAGCACGTCGAAAGGCTCGGTATCGGAGCCTTCTACGACGCCGGCCGCGGAATCTGCCACCAACTGCTTCCCGAACAGGGCCACATCCGACCGGGTGAGCTGGTCGTGGGAACCGACTCCCACACGACCACCTACGGAGCCCTCGGTGCCGGAGGAACGGGCATCGGTACCTCCGACATGGTCTACGCACTGGCGACGGGGAGGCTCTGGTTCCGGGTCCCGGAGACCATCCGCTTCGAGATGACCGGCCAACTGATGTCCGGGGTCTCCTGGAAGGACGTGATCCTGCACCTGGCTGGCCGATTCGGCTCGGACGGTGCCCAGTACCGGGCGATGGAGTTTGCCGGCCCGGCGGTGGCTGGAGCCGACATGTCCAGCCGACTCACCGTCTCCAACATGGCGCTCGAGATGGGGGCCAAGTTTGGCCTGTTCGCAGCCGACGAGGTCACCGACGCCTACCTGCGGGACCACGGAGGTGCAGGCACCGAACCCTTCCAGCCGGACCCTGACGCCACCTACGAGGCCGTCCACGAAATTACGCTCTCCGACCTCGAGCCACAGGTTGCACTTCCCCACGAGGTCGACAGGGTCAGCCCGGTAGTCGAGGTCGAGGGCATCACCATCAATCAGGCCTTCATCGGTTCCTGCACGAACGGGCGGATCGAGGACCTGCGGGCCGCAGCCGAGGTCCTGGCCGGGAAACACATTGCTGACGGGGTTCGCCTGCTGGTTGCCCCCGCATCACAGGCCGTCCTGGGTGAGGCACTGGAGACGGGGGTTGCAGCATCGCTCGTGGAGGCTGGTGCCTCGATTCTGGCGCCGGGTTGCGGTCCGTGCTTCGGTGGCCACGGGGGGTTGCTGGCACCCGGTGAGCGCTGCATCGGTACCCACAACCGAAACTTCATCGGACGCATGGGTAGTGCCCAGGCCGAGATCTACCTGGCCTCCCCCGCCACGGTGGCGGCAGCGGCCCTGACCGGCCAGATCACCGACCCCAGGCACCTGGAAGCACCCGATGGCCGATGACATCCTGAAGGGTCGAGCCTGGAGGCTCGACCATGACATCAGCACCGACGTGTTGTCACCGGGTGCCTATGCCGTCGACCCGGTCGAGGTCAGAAAGCTCCACGTGCTGGAGTCCGTCGTCCCGGAGTTCGCCTCCGAGGTGAAGCCCGGCGACATGATCGTGGCGGGCCGCAACTTCGGTTGTGGTTCCAGCCGGGAGACTGCTGCCGAGAACCTCAGGGCGCTGGGGGTGACCTGCATTGTCGCCGAGTCCCTGTCGCGGCTGTTCATGCGCAACGCCATCGCGGTGGGACTTCCTGCACTCGTGTGTCGCGACGCCCACGCTGCATTCACTCAGGGTGACGAAATTCAGGCCCACCCTGGAGAGGGCCGGATCATCAACGTCTCCAGCGGCCTGGAATTCGAGGCCGATCCACTGCCCGAGGAAATGTGCAGGATCCTGGCAGCCGGTGGCATCCTCGCCATGTTGAAGGGTCAGGGAGTGGTCTGACATTCCCCCCGCCGACGTTGACTGGAACCGAGCTCCAACCTACATTCGGTCCCGTCTATGACCAGCGTGACTGCCATCAAGCCGCGAGTTGGTGGCATTCTCGCGGACCTGCTCGACGTGCTCGGCCGGACCGGCGATGCAATGCTCGCAATCGACGGTGAGTTCAGCATCATCGCCTGGAACGGGGCGGCGACCGAACTGCTGGGCTACTCCCCCGATGAGGTATTGGGCCGGCCCTGTCATGAGGTCCTCTGCTGGCGGGACCGCTGCGGCAATGCCGTGTGCGACGGTCGCTGCCCGGCGGCGGCCGTCGGTGAGCCAGACGAGGCGATCGAGACCAGAGAGGTACTGGGCCATTCTGCTGGCGGCGAAACCCTGTGGTTGAGTGCCTCGACGATCACCCCACCAGCCGAACTTCGGGAGCAGTGCCGTCTGGTTCACCTGGTGAGGGAAGTGGCGGTTCCCCTCGAGTTGGAACGCGTGATCGTTGAGAGGCTGAGGAACTGGAGCCCCACTACAGGTGTTGAAGACGGGCGCCTGGACGTGCTCACAAACCGTGAGCGGGAGGTGTTGAACCTTCTCGCCGAGGGGCTGGACGGTGCCGCCATTGCCGAGAGGCTGGTCCTCTCACCGGCGACCGTCCGAAACCACATCCAACACATCCTGGCCCGCCTGGATGTGCACAGCCGGGCGGAGGCCGTGGCCCTGGCCCTACGCCGCGACTAGGCCCGGTTCAACAGGTTCCAACTACTCGATGCGCATGCCTGACAGGGCACGGGCGATCACCAGTTGCTGGATCTGCTCGGCGCCCTCGAAGATGTCGTAGATCTTGAAATCCCGGTGCCAGCGCTCGGCCGGGGGGTCGGTCACATAACCCGCACCACCCAGTCTCTGCATCAACGACTGGAGGTCTCACCCGCAGGTGAGGCAGCGATACCTCAGTTCACCTCGTGCACATCCCAATGGCTGTCAACCCATAATCCGGTTACTTCCATGTTCTCGTACTGCTGCCGGAGTAGCTGAACTGCGTTCAGGGTGTGGACGCCTTGTTCGTCCCGGGATGCCGGGTTGCCAGCACAGCTGTGGTGGCCGACGACGGCAATCCCCACGGAGTCATGGTGTTCGACTGAGATGTTCACTCGGCTAAGGATCGATTGGGTCGAGTTCTTGTTTCTTGCTTCAGAGAGGATCAGGTTGGGTCCGGCTTCGGTAACCGAGTCAACGAAGTCGACGTTGAACCGTTTCTGCAGGTGTTGGATGACTGGTAGTTGGACTCGTCCGTCCATGCAGTTGATGGCTGTGCAAAATCTCATTGTCTCTTCGAGCTGGTGGGGTGTCGGCAGGTTTGTTGGTTCTGAGCGTGTAATAGGCCTAAGGCATGCCCTCTGTTCACATTCCCAGTTTGTCACTCCTTTCTTAGGGGAGTGGGTGACACCGGAGCCTCCGGGTGTTCTTCGTCGGACCACAATGGCAAGTGTTTCCCTCATAGCGATTTCATAGGAAAGATCACCTACTAGAAAGTGCAAGGAACCGGGCCGTGCCGAAATCTGTTACAACGGGCACCGTGAGCAACACCTACGAGAATCCTTATCCGTCTCCAGATCTGGAGGCAAGGTTCCCCTTCGTTTCGTATCAGTTCCAACGGCGGCCCAAAGCCGAGATGTTGGAGCGAGCCCAGGCCTTTCACGTTCAAGCCGAAAAACGCCGCAGCATCCGAATGTTCAGCTCTGACCCGGTGCCCCGGGAACTGATTGAGTTGGCCGTGCGATCAGCATCGACCGCTCCGTCAGGTGCCCACAAGCAGCCGTGGACCTTCGCTGCAACCCAAGATCCCGAAGTGAAATCGATTCTGCGAATTGCTGCTGAAAAGGAAGAGCAAGCCAACTACCTCCTAAATCGCATGAATGCCGAGTGGATCGAGGCAGTAGCGCCAATGGGTACGGACCACCACAAGGAGTACCTAGAAATCGCTCCCTGGGTGGTAGTGC